>Ga0080064_1000320_pt1 | contig 138139 bp, 125 predicted proteins | sample Subgrocontami54m_FD_69260 | JGI IMG/M metagenome (GOLD analysis project Ga0080064, IMG submission 69260) | Subsurface groundwater microbial communities from S. Glens Falls, New York, USA - GMW46 contaminated, 5.4 m (SPADES assembly) (version 2) ...
CATGGGGTCGCGGCGCAGCACGCCGACGGCGCCCGTGGCGGCAGCCGTGGTTTCCGAACCCATCGTCGCGCCGACGAATACGCCGTGCGCCCAGTCGAACGCTTCGAAGACGAGCGGAACGGTCTTCGTGCGGCGGCCACCGAAAATGAATGCGGAAATGGGCACGCCGCCGGGATCTTCCCAGCGCTTGGAGATGCACGGCGCCTGACGCGCAGGAACGGTGTAGCGCGAGTTGGCCTGTGCTGCCGTGCGCACCTTGGGGTCGTACGGCTGGCCTTGCCAGTCGAGCATGCCGTCGCCGGGGGGAAGCTCAATTCCTTCCCACCAGGGCTCGCGATTCGTCGTGAAGCCGACGTTGGTGAAGATGGAATTTTTTCGCAGGGCCTGCATCACGTTGGGGTTGGTATGCGCGCTGGTGCCCGGCGCGACACCGAAGAAGCCGGCCTCGGGATTGATGGCGTGGAGATAGCCGTCGGGGCCGATCTGCATCCAGGAGATGTCGTCGCCGACGGTCCACACTTTGTAGCCGGAAGATTCCAGCGCGGAAACCATCATGGCGAGATTGGTCTTGCCACAGGCGGATGGAAACGCAGCGGCCACGTAGGTGACTTTGCCGGACGGATCCTCGAGTCCGAGGATGAGCATGTGCTCGGCCATCCAGCCCTGCTCGTGTGCCATGGCGCTGGCGATGCGCAGCGCAAAACACTTTTTGCCGAGTAGCGCGTTGCCGCCGTAACCGGAGCCGAAGCTCCAGATGAGTTTTTCCTCGGGAAAATGGCAGATGAAGCGGCGGTCGGGATTGACGTCGCCCAGGCCGTGCAGTCCGGGAACGAATTCCGCGGAATTGCCGAGGTGGTCGGTGGCCACCTTGCCCATGCGTGTCATGATGCGCATGTTGGCGACAACGTAGGGGCTGTCGGTAAGCTGCACACCGACTTTGCTGAGGGGTGAGCTGGCCGGGCCCATGATGTACGGCACTACGTACATCGTGCGGCCCTCCATGGAACGCTTGAAAAGCGCGCCGACTTTGGCCTTGGCATCGGCGGGGGCCATCCAATTGTTGGTGGGGCCGGCGTCCTCTTTATTGCGGGAGCAGATGAAGGTGACCTGCTCGGTGCGCGCCACGTCGTTCGGATTCGAGCGGCTGAGGTAGCAATTGGGATAGGTTTTTTCGTTGAGGGCCGTGAAGGTGCCATTGCGGAGCAACAGCTCGTTCAACTTCGCAATTTCGGCATCGGAGCCGTCACACCAATGAACATTCTTCGGCCGCGTGTGCGCGGCCTGTTCTTCGACCCATCGTTCGAGGGGGGTAGACACGATTCCTCCAGTTGTGGAGCCCGGGGCTGATTGCCCGGTCACGGGGCCGGACCGGGAAAGGCCGCGAAGTTCGAGGCGGCTCGAGGCCGCCTATGCAGGCTAGCGCGGCGGCTGATAAAAATACTAGGCCTCAGAACGAGGAAATGCAAGCAATGGAATGTCGTAGGCTATACTTTCAGCCATGTACGCGCGGAAGCTGAAGGTGGAAGTTATCGTGGATGGGGAGCGGCGGCCGTGTCCTCTGGAATGGCTGGACGCGTTTTGCATGCGCAACTTTACCGGCGCGGCCGAATTCGACGAAACGCTGCCCACCGGCGAAGGCGCCATGGAAGCCAGCCTGCGAGTGGACCCTCAGCGTCTGGCCGCAGCCATGAGTGAATGGCTGACCAAGCGCGGCAAGGGAAATGGAAAAACGGTGAAGGTAGAGATCTTAGGCTCGTGACGATTTGTTGGAAGAAAATAGCCGCGGGCCAATCTAAAGATCGGCCCCTACATTTTTACGGGTACACGGTGCGGGCGGCGGGCAGGCGCTCGTGCGGAGCGAGCGCGGCGCGGATTTTGGGAATCGCAGAGCGCGTGGCAGCTTCGCCGGCGGCGATGAGCTGCGGCGTCTGCTGGAAGTCGTCCCAGGCAAAATGGAATACGTCGGGCTCAATGACCGCGTCGGCTTTTCGACGCCAGCGGGCATCGGCGCCGCGCTGCATGATGGCGAATGACCGGCTGATCACTTCCACCATGTTATCGGGCTGCTCGCCTTTCCCGGCGGATTCCAGCCACACGGCAATCACAAAATCGGCGCCCATGCGTTTGACCGCGTCCACCGGCACCGGCGCGGCCAGAAAACCGTCCACCAAAATGCGGCCCTGGTGCTCGACGGGCAGAAAAAGCCCGGGGTAGGCGCAAGAGGCGCGCAGCGCCGGGCCGATTTCGCCGTCGGTGAAATAAACCGCTTCCCCGCTGCCCAGATCGGTGGCGGCAATGGCCAGAGGGATTTTGGTCTGCTCGAAACGCGTGAACAGCGAAATCTGATAGAGGTAGCGCTCGATGCGCTCGTTGGAAGCGAAGCCCATGCGCGAAAGGCGCCACTTGCCGAAGTCCGTGAAACGCGTGGCCACTGCGCGGCGCTGCATCTTGTCGAGGGGGACACCGGTGGCGTAAGCGGCGGCAATTAGTGCGCCCACGCTGGTGCCGGCAATACAGTCAATGGGGATTTTGGCGTCGCAGAGCGCCTTCAGCACGCCGATGTGCGCGATACCCCGGGCAAAGCCTCCACCCAGCGCCAGGCCGACGCGCGGGCGGTGTTTTTCGCCCACGCGCTTGCCGCCGCCGCGCGTGACACCGCGCAAGCCTTCCGCCAGACCGCGCAACCAGCTTTTTACCGCACTCATGACGGGCCTCGTCTCCACTTGGCCTAGCTATTGGAGACTGTACCGCGGCGAAAGGATGCCAATAGCGAAGAAACCCGGCCTTTCGCCTGTTGGTTACTCCGTACCAGGTCAATACACAGGCTGTTAGCCTGTGCTACGTGTTTTCGATTGACCGCAGTGAGCGGTGAAATGTAACCTGCACAGGCGCCCGCCTGCCGCAGCATCGGCGGCGGCAAAAGCCGCCGCAGAGCTCCACGGAAGAGAGACCACATCATGCGACGCATTGAAAAAGTTGCCGTCCTCGGCGCCGGAACGATGGGCGCGCGCATTGCCGCACATTTGGCCAATGCCGGCGTGCCCTGCTATCTGTTGGACATCGTGCCGAACGAGTTGACCAAAGATGAGGGTTCGAAAGGCCTGACTCTGCAAAGCCCGGCGGTGCGCAACCGCATCGTCAATGCAGGACTTGAGGCGGCGCGGAAGTCGCGCCCGGCGGCGTTTTTCCAGGCGGACGGCGCGCGGCGGATCACCACCGGCAACTTCGACGACAACCTGGCGTGGTGCGGCGAAGTGGACTGGATCGTCGAAGCCGTGGCCGAGCGGCTGGACATCAAGCGCTCGCTCTTCGAGCGCGTGGAAAAATTCCGCAAGCCGGGGACCATCGTCACCACCAACACCAGCGGCCTGCCCATCCACACCATTGCCGAAGGGAGAAGCGACGATTTCCAGGAGCACTGGGCGGGCACGCACTTCTTCAACCCGCCGCGCTACATGAAGCTGGTGGAATTGGTCGCCGGGCCGAAAACGAAATCCGAAGTGCTGGACACGCTGGGCGAATTCTGCGACCGGCGGCTGGGCAAAGGCGTGGTGATCGCCAAGGACACGCCGAATTTCATCGCCAACCGCATCGGCACGTTTTCCATGCTGAACGTGCTGCGGCTGATGAAGGAACTGGACATGACCATCGAGGAGATTGACGCGTGCACCGGGCCCGCGGTGGGCTGGCCGAAGTCGGCCACATTCCGCACCGTGGATATTGTCGGGCTGGACGTGCTCACACACGTGGTGCGCAACATTTACGACAACGCCGTGGACGACGAGATGCGCGACCGCTACGTGGTGCCGCCGCTGGTCGAAGAAATGCTGAAGCGCGGCTGGCTGGGCGAAAAAACCGGCGGCGGATTTTACAAAAAGACGAAGGGCGAGGGAGGAAAGGAAATCCTCTCGCTCGATTGGAAGACGATGGAGTACCGCCCGCGGCAGAAGGCCAAGTTCGGCTCCATCGAGGCGGGTAAGCAGATCGAGGACACGCGCGAACGGTTGAAGGCGCTGCTGGCGGGCAAGGACAAGGCCGCGCAATTCTTGTGGGGCTCGATTTCGGAGATGTGCCTCTACGCGGCGTGGCGCGTGCCGGAAATTTCCGACCGCATCGTGGAAGTGGACCGCGCGATGAAATGGGGTTTCGCGTGGGAGCTGGGGCCGTTTGAAATCTGGGACGCCATCGGCGTGGAGACGATGGCCAAGCGGCTGGAGGCGGAGGGCCGCGCGCTGCCGCCGCTGGTGACCGAAGCGCTCAAGCCGGGCAAGAAATCTTTTTACGGCACGCTGAACGTGGGCACGCCGCAACGCACGGCGGCCTATTTCGATTTTCCGTCGTCGGTCTACCTGCCGGTGGAAGAACCGGAAGGCGTCATCACCCTGAAGGCGGAGAAAGACCGCGGCAAAGTGGTGGAGAAAAATCCCGGCGCAAATCTGATTGACCTGGGCGACGGCGTGGTGTGCTGCGAGTTCACGTCGAAGATGAACGCCATCGGCGCGGACACCATCATGATGTTGCGCAAGGGGCTCGAGCGGCTGCAAACAGACTTTGACGCCATGGTGATCGCCAACCAGGCGGCAAATTTTTCCGTCGGCGCCAACCTGATGCTGGTGATGATGGCCATCCAGGAGCAGGAGTGGGACGACATCCAAATGATGGTCCGCGCATTTCAGAACGCAAACATGGCGCTGAAGTACGCGCCGAAGCCGGTGGTGGCCGCGCCGCAGGGCATGGCGCTCGGCGGCGGGTGCGAAATTTCCATCCATGCGGCGCGCGTCCACGCCGCGGCGGAGCTCTATATGGGACTCGTCGAAGTGGGCGTGGGGCTGATCCCCGCGGGCGGCGGCACGAAAGAAATGGTCGTGCGCGCGAATGAAGCAGCGGGTGTTGTGCCGGGCGGAAGCTCGCCGGAAAAAGATTTGGATTTGTTTCACGCAATGAAGCCGGTGTTCGAAAATATCGCCACGGCGAAAGTGTCCATGAGCGCGGAAGAAGCGCGCGGACTGGGCTACCTCCGCGCCACCGATCCTATCGCCATGAATCGCGAACGGCTGATCGGCGACGCGAAGCAGACCGCGCTAGGGCTGGTCCGCGCCGGGTACCGCCCGCCGACGCCGCCCGAAGTGCGCGTGCTTGGAGAAAGTTTTCTTGCCGCAGCCAAGCTGGCCGTGCACATGATGGTTCGCGGTGAATACGCCAGCGAGTACGACGCGCACGTGGCGAAAAAACTGGGATGGATTCTCGCCGGCGGCAGTCTCTCTGCTGCGCAAACCGTCAACGAACAATACTTGCTCGATTTGGAGCGCGAGGCGTTTGTGTCGCTCTGCGGCGAACGCAAAACCATCGAACGAATTTCCCACACGCTGAAGACTGGAAAGCCACTGAGGAATTAGTAGCGCAGGCACTCCTGCCTGCGTGCCATCCTGCCAACAGGCGCAGCCAAGAGTGGCTGCGCTACCGTCTTGACACTGTGGAAACCAGCCGATAGAGTCGCGCGTCGATGGACGGTAGGGTGCAGGGTTTTGGGGATAGGGTTTAGGAAAAACTAGAAAACAAGATGTTGAAGGGGTGCGAGATGAAGCATCGGAGTGTGCGTAGAGCGTGGAGTGGAATGGTTGCTGCGGTGCTGATTGCGGTGCTGGCAGTGGGGACGGTGAGTGTCCCGACGGCGCGGGCGCAGGCCAAGGGCGCGGAGCCGCCATACTTCGCGATCAAGGGCGCGAAAATCGTCACGGTGAGCGGCGGCGTGATCGAGAACGGCACGGTCGTCGTGGCCAACGGGCTGATCACCGCCGTGGGCGCGGACGCCAAGATTCCGCCGGAAGCGTGGGTGATTGACGGCAAGGGGCTGACCGTCTATCCCGGATTGATTGACGCGATGACCGACGTCGGTCTGCCGGCAGCGCCCGCGGGACCGGCAGGCGGTGGAGCAGGTGGAGGCGGGCCCGCTGCGGCACTCCAGCAAGCGGCGCAGCTCGCCACGGCGAGACCGTCGCAGGGACCGGAGGACCGTCCGGGCACCACACCGTGGCGCAACGCGGCGGACGAATTGCAGCCCAACGAGCGTCGCGTGGAGACGTGGCGCAACGCCGGATTTACCACCGTGCTGTGCGCGCCAAAGACGGGCATCTTCCCCGGGCAGGGCGCGGTGATTGATCTGGCGGGCGAGCGGCCGGGAGAAATGGTGGTGAAGACGCCGGCGACGCTGCACATCACGCTGCAACAGCCGGGCGGATTTTCCGGGTTTCCGAACTCGCTCTTCGGCGTGATCAGCTACATCAAGCAGATTTTCCTGGACGCAGCGCAAGCGCGCGCAGCGGACGAAATCTACGCCGCGAACCCGAAGGGCAGCGAGCGTCCCGACTACGACCGCGCGACGCGGGTGCTGAACGCTGCGCTGCGCGCCAACCGCCCGGTGTTCTTCCCGGCGACGACGGCAGCGCAAATCCTGCGCGCGCTGGATTTGAATGAGCAGCTCAAGACGAACATGGTTCTTTACAACGTGCAGCAGGCCTACGAGCCGGGAGCAGCGAGCGCCATCGCGGCGAAGAAAGTTCCCGTGCTGGTGAGCCTGAAGTGGCCGGAAAAAGAAGCCGGAGGCGATCCGGACGCGGAAGAGCAATTGCGCACACTGCGCATCCGCGACAAAGCGCCTTCGACGCCGGCGGCCCTGGACAAGGCCGGCGTGAAATTCGCGTTTTACTCCGACGGCATCGCCAACCCGAAGGACATCGTCAAGAATGCGAAGAAAGCGATTGACGCCGGACTGAAGGCGGATGTGGCGCTGCGCGCACTGACGCTGGGGGCGGCGGAAATCCTCGGCGTGGCTGACCGCACAGGCTCGATTGAGGCGGGCAAAATCGCCAACCTCGTCGTGGCCACGGGCGACATCTTCAGCGACCGCACGCAAGTGAAGTACGTCTTCGTGGACGGGCGAAAATTCGATGTGAAGGAGCCACCGCCACCGCCGCTGCCACCGGGAGGACAGGGCGGGGCGTCGATCCGGATGACGGGCAGATGGAGCCTCACCGTCAGCACGCCGGATGGAGACCAGCCTGCCTCCGCCGATTTGACGCAGGCCGCCGACGGCACGCTGAGCGGCAGCATCATGACGACGTTCGGCAATTCCATCATCACTAAAGGCTCGGTGACCGGCAATCAGTTCACATTCACCTTTTCGCTGGACATTGGCCAGGGCCCGGGCGACGTCATCATGAGCGGCACAGTCGAGGGCAACACGTTGAAGGGCACGGCCACTGCCTTTGGACAGACGTATGACATGACCGGCACGAAACCCAACAGCGGGCAGAGCCAGGCGGAGGAGGTGCGGCCATGAAAATCAAATCCGCCACAGAGACACCGAGACACAGAGGAAGCACAATGATGGCAAAAACATTTCATGGAATTGTGGCGATGGCGCTGATTGCTTCGATGTTGCCGGGGCCGGTGGCGGCGCAGTCGGGAAACGTCACCGTGATTCAGAACGGCACGATCCTGACGGTGACCAAGGGCACGATGCAAAAAGGCTCGGTCCTGATCCGCGACGGCAAAATCGCCGAGGTGGGCACCAACGTGAAAGTGCCCGCCGGGGCAACGGTGATCGACGCCACGGGCATGTATGTCTCGCCGGGGATCATTGACTGCCACTCGCACATCGCCGCCGAGGGCAGCATCAACGAAGGAAGCATCGCCGTCAGCTCCATGGTGGCCATTGCCGACGTGCTCGACCCGGACGACATCGACATCTACCGCGAGCTAGCCGGCGGCACCACCACTTCCAACGTGCTGCACGGCAGCGCTAATCCCATCGGCGGATTGAACGCCGTGATCAAGCACCGCTGGGGCAAGGACGCGAAAGGGCTGATCTTCGAAGGCGCGCCTCCGGGAATCAAGTTCGCGCTGGGCGAAAACCCGAAGCGGTCAAATTCTCCGCCGCAGCCCGGCCAAGTGCGGCGCTATCCCAACACGCGCATGGGCGTGATGGACGTGATTCGGCAGGCGTTCATCGATGCGCGCGAGTACAAGAAGACGTGGGACGCGTACAACAAGCGCGTGGCCGCGGGCGAGAAAAATGCCATCCCGCCGCGGCGCGACCTCAAGCTCGAACCTCTAGTTGAAATTCTTGAAGGCAAGCGGATGGTGCACTCGCACGGCTACCGCTCCGACGAGCTGCGCCAACTGCTGCTGCTCGCTGAAGAGTTCGGCTTCCGCGTGCGCACGCTGCAACACGTGCTGGAGGGCTACAAGATCGCCAAGGAAATGGCCCAGCACGGCGTGGGTGGTTCCACGTTTTCCGACTGGTGGTCGTACAAGAACGAGGCTTACGACGCCATTCCCTACAACGCGGCGATCATGGCCAAGTACGGCGTGGTCGTCTCCATCAACTCCGACAGCGCCGAGGAAGCGCGCCACTTGAATCAGGAGGCGGCGAAGACAATGAAGTACGGCGGGATGTCGGAGACGGAAGCGCTGAAGATGGTAACCATCAACCCGGCGATCCAGCTCGGCATCGACAAGCGCGTGGGCTCCATCGAAACGGGCAAGGACGCCGACTTGGTCATCTGGAACAAGCACCCGCTCAGCATCTATGCCGTGGCGCAGACGTCCATCATTGACGGGACCGTCTATTTCGACCGCAAGAAGGACATCGAACACCGCGCCGAAATCGAAAAAGAGAAAAAGGGGCTCGTGGAGAAAGAAAAGGCCGCTGCGCCTGCGCGGCAAGGGCCGCCAGGCAAAGCTCCCGGCGCGGAGGGCGCGCCCGGCGGACGCCGCCGTCCGCCGATGAGCACAGACGGAGGTGCGCGATGAAAGCACCGGCGCGAAACGTCAAAACAGAAACGCAGAGGGCACAGAGGATGCACGGAGTTCAAAGAGGAAAAATAGCGTTGGTAGCGCTCACGCTACTCGCGATGCTTGCACCCATTGCGAGCGCACAGGGCGGCAAGACCTATGCCATCACCGGCGCGAAAATCTATACGCTGGCGGGGCCGCCGATAGCAAATGGAACCGTTGTAATCAAAGACGGAAAAATTGCGGCGGTGGGCGCCAACGTCAGCGTGCCCTCGGGCGCGCAGGTAATCAACGCGAAAGGGCTCGAGGTCTATCCCGGAATGTTTAATGCTGTTTCTCAGGTTGGCCTCGTTGAAGTGGGCCAAGGCGAACCGGGTACGGTGGACTTGAACGAGCTAGGCGACTTCAACCCGCAGATTGTGGCGGCCATGGCGGTACATCCGGCCAGCGAGCACATTCCAGTGGTGCGCGCGGCCGGCATCACGCACACGGTCAGCGTGCCCGGAGGCGGTGTGATGAGCGGACAGGGTTCGCTGATCCACATGTCCGGCTGGGTGATTGACGAAATGCTGGGGAAAAAATCGGCGGCCCTGGTGCTGAACTGGCCGACGCTCGCGCCGGGCGGTGGAGGATTCGGCGGCGGCGGAGGCGGAGGCTTCGGAGCGCGCCGGCCGTTCAGCGAGCTCAAGCAGGAGTATGAACGAAGAGTGACGGAAATCGAAAACTGGCTGGAGCGCGCGCGGCATTACGCGCAGGCCGCGGAGAAAGGCTCGAAAGACAACTTTACGCGGGACGAGAAGCTGGAGGCGCTGGTGCCGGTGGTAAAGGGCGAGGTGCCGGTGCTGGTGATGGCCAACGACGACCGCGACATCAGGAATGCCGTCGAATTCTGCGAGAAACAGAAGCTGCGCATGATCCTCGGCCGCGGACGTGAAGCGTGGAAAGTGAAGGACCTTCTGAAACAAAAAAACATTCCCGTCATCCTCGGGCGCACGCACGCGCTGCCCGCCGGCGAAGACGAGCCGTACGACAAACCGTACTCGGCGCCGGGGGAACTGGCCGCGGCAGGCGTGAAAATTGCGTTTGCCACCTTTGACATCGAGTTTGTGCGCCGACTTCCGAATGAAGCCGGGCAGGCCGTGGGCTACGGCCTGTCGCACGAAGACGCGCTGAAGGCGGTCACCATCAATCCCGCGCAGATGTTTGGCGTGGATAAAGAGCTGGGCACCATCGAGCAAGGAAAAATCGCCAACATCATCGTGACCAGCGGCGACCCGCTCGAACTGCAGACCGATGTGCGCTACCTGTTCATCAAGGGACAGCTCACATCGACCGACAACAAACACCGGCAGCTTTACGAAAAGTACCGCACACGGCCGTAATCCTGTCCAAAACTTGTAGGGGAGCGATATGTAGTGCCCCTACCACCTTACGAAGATCTTGCCTTTTCATTGATTGCTTCAAGGCCGATCCCGGGCGCCGGCCAGGTGTGCCTTCAGGTCCTCAATCTTTGGCAAATCCCGTCGAGCTGTCGTTGTTGCTTTTTCACGCCAGTTTCATTCAATATCGCAGAGTAGGTTTGCCGCAGAAGGAAGGTTTTCCATGCGAGAAGCAGTGATTGTAAGTTCGGTGCGAACGGCAGTGGGCAAGGCGTACAAGGGCGCGTTGCGGACAATGCGTCCGGACGACCTGGCGGCGCTGGCCATCAAGGCGGCGCTCGCGTGTGTGCCGGGGCTCGACCCCAAAGAAATCGAAGACGTGATTCTCGGCTGCGCCATGCCGGAAGGCGAGCAGGGCATGAATGTGGCGCGCATCGCGGCGCTGCGCGCGGGCCTGCCGGTGGAATCGTCGGCTATGACCATCAACCGTTTCTGCTCCTCGGGGCTGCAAGCCATCGCCATCGCCGCGGAACGCATCATGGTAGGACACGGAGACGTCATCGTCGCGGGCGGAACCGAGTCCATGACCATGATCCCCATGGGTGGCTACAAGATCTCGCCCAATCCGTGGCTGATGGACAATTACCCGGACAGCTACCTCGGTATGGGTCTGACCGCGGAAAAGCTGGCGACGAAATACGGCATCACCCGTGAAGAAGCGGACCAGTTTTCCTACCGCAGCCATCAAAACGCGCTGGCGGCCATCGCCGCCGGAAAATTCAAGGACGAAGTGGTGCCGGTGGAAGTAAAGATGACGTCACTGGACAACGGCAAGCCGAAAACGTCGGCGTACACGTTTGACACCGACGAAGGCCCGCGGGCGGACACGTCCCCCGAGGCGCTGGCAAAATTGAAGGCGGCATTCCACGCGAAGGGTACGATTACGGCGGGGAACAGCTCGCAGATGAGCGACGGCGCCGCCGCCAGCATCGTGATGAGCGCCGAGCGCGCGAAAGCCATCGGCGCGAAGCCGCTGGTGCGGTTCGTCGCGTTCGCTACGGCCGGATGCCCGCCGGAAGAGATGGGCGTGGGCCCGGTGTTTGCGATTCCCAAGGCGCTGAAACAGGCGGGACTCAAATTGGATCAGATGGATGTGATCGAATTGAACGAGGCGTTTGCCACGCAATCGCTGTCGGTCATCAAAATGGCCGGCCTCGACCTGAACAAAGTAAACGTCAACGGCGGCGCAGTGGCTCTGGGCCATCCACTGGGCTGCACCGGCGCCAAGCTCACCGCGAGCATCATCCGCGAAATGCAGCGACGCAAGGCCCGCTACGGCATGGTGACCATGTGCGTCGGCGGGGGCATGGGCGCAGCGGGAATCTTCGAGCGCGCCGCGTAGAACCATCGGAAGCGCTTTCCCACTCGTTTGTCTGCGCTGCATCGTTCAGCTATCATGAATTGTCAACGGCCCGCAGGCGCGGCCGACGGAATCATTCAAACTAAAAAAAGATATGAGGAGGAACGATGGGCATCACCGTGGGACAGGCGGCGCCGGAGTTTACGCTGAAGGACCAGAACCAGCAGGAGATCAAGCTCGCGGATTTCCGCGGGAAGCGCAACGTGGTGCTGATGTTTTATCCGCTGGACTGGAGCCCGGTGTGCACCAACGAGCACGCGTGCATGGTCAACGACATGAAACATTTCGATCAGCTCGACGCGGCCGTGCTGGGGCTTTCCGTGGATAGCGCGTGGTCGCACAAGGCTTTCGCGGAAAAGCTGGGCATCAAGTATTCGCTGCTCGCGGATTTCCATCCGCGCGGCGCGGTGGCCACGCAGTATGGAATGTACCTGGCGGACAAAGGCATCACCGGGCGGGCCATCGCCATCATCAATAAGGCGGGGAATGTGGCCTGGTTCAAGCAGTACGACATTCCGCAAGCGCCGGACATCAAGGAAGTCGCTTCAGCTCTCGCGGGAGTAAAGTAGGAATCAGGATTTCGGATTCAGGATTCAGGGGCGGGCTGCAAGGCTCGCCCCTTTTTGTTTTTTTCTATTTTCGCTTTAGTTTTTACTGGCCGGTACTTTCTTTGCCGTTTTTGCAGCCGGCTTGGGCGCGTGGTGCATTTTGGGCGCCAAGGTGCGCACAAAGTGGACGAGCTGCCAGCGTTCTTCGTCGGATAGGACTTTCTTGAATGCAGGCATGGGCTTGCGGCCTTCGGAAATTTTGTAAAAGATTTCGCCGTCGCTCATCATCCCCATCATATGGGCATCGGTGAGGTCGGCCGGCTCCGGCGTGTACATCATGGCGTCGGGACCGTCGCCCTTGCCGGTATCCCCATGGCATTTCACGCATTGATCGTTGAAGATGTCCTTGGCAGCCCTGAGGGCCGCTTGGGTGCAAGGCACGGGGTTCTTCATTTTCTTGGCCGCTTCCGGCACGGGCCAGTCTTTCGGGTCGTGAGGCAGGGCGGAGACTGCAAGCACCACCCCTAGAGCTGTTCCTAGCAAAACGATACCTACACGCCGCCGAACCATCATTGTTCGATTCCCTTCCCTGATTGTGATTTGAACGCGAGAGGGATTATCGCAGGAAGCGGCGTGCCGGGGCAATGCGCGCCGCTGCATCTCCCGCTGCCCTCTTGCACTTGACAATGAATTGTCTTTTAGCTATATTATGTCGCCATGAGCTCTCGCGGAGCTAACTTTGCATTCAGGGGCAAGGAAGCAGAATGCTAACCCGTTTGTCAGCAACACTTGCAAAAAATCGCCTCGCAACCCCTTTGTTGGCAACACTTGCAAAAACACCGGGGGTGGGGGGCAGGAAGCGGGCGCCATGAATTCGGAGGCGGAAAAGAAAGAACTTAGTTCAACTTTCAGCTGCGTCGGCGAAGCAAAATGTCCGCCTAAACCATTTACAATGAACACTTATACCGTAAAGCGTGCTCAAGCCTTTTGGAATGAACACTTACGCATTTCAGGTGGGGAGAGGGGGGTATCCGCGTCAAGCAAGCCAAGCTGTGAAGACCTGGCGGAGCAGCTCGATGTTCAAGGCAAGGATGGCGAAGGCCATGACCCAGGCGATGACTACGGTCGCGGGGCGATTGACGAAGGCGCCCATTTTCGCTTTGTTGCTGGTGAACATCACCAGCGGAATGACGGCGAAGGGAAGCTGCATGCTGAGGATCACCTGGCTCAAGATGAGCAGGTTAGTGGCCTGGTGCTCACCCATCACGCCCACAACAATGGCCGCGGGTATGATGGCGATAAGCCGGGTGATCAGCCGGCGCAGCCAGGGCGGCAGGCGGAAGTTGAGAAATCCTTCCATGACGATCTGTCCGGCGAGCGTGCCGGTGAGCGTGGAGTTCTGCCCGGAACACAGCAGCGCGACGGCAAAGAGAATGCTCGCGAAGCTGGCGCCGAGCACGGGGGTGAGAAGCTGGTAGGCCTGGTCGAGCTCGGCGACGTGCGCCATGCCGCGGGTGTGGAAGGCGGCCGCCCCAAGCACGAGGATGGCGGCGTTGATGAACAGCGCAAAAAAGAGCGCGATGGTGGAGTCAATGACGGCGTATTTCACGGCGTCGCGTTTGTCTTCGTTGTCGCGGCCAAAGGCGCGGGTCTGCACAATGGCCGAGTGCAAGTAGAGATTGTGCGGCATCACCGTAGCGCCTAGGATGCCAATGGCGATGTAGAGCATCGCGGGGTTGCGAATGATCTCAAGCGTGGGGACCCAGCCGTGGGCAGCTTCGAGCCAGATGGGGCGGGCAAAGAATATTTCGTAGGCAAAGCAGCCGCCGATGGTGGCGATGAGCGCGATGACCAGGGCTTCCACGAAACGGAAGCCACGCGATTGCAGCGCGAGAATGATGAGCACGTCGCCGGCGGTGATGAGGACGCCCCAGAACAAGGGAATTCCGAAAAGAAGTTGCAGGGCGATGGCGGAGCCGAGAACTTCCGCGAGATCGCAGGCGGCAATGGCCACTTCGCAAAGCAGCCAGAGGCCGATGGAAACGGGCTTGGAAAAATGGTCACGGCACGCCTGCGCCAGGTCACGGCCGGTGACAATGCCCAGCTTGGCGGAAAGGGCCTGAAGAAACATGGCCATGATGTTGCTCAGCAGAATAACGCTGAGCAGCGTGTAGCCGAAGCGCGAGCCTCCGCCGAGCGAGGTAGCCCAGTTACCGGGGTCCATGTAGCCGACTGCGACGAGATAGCCGGGGCCGGCGAAGGCCAGCATCTTGCGCCACCACGGAGCCGCGTGGTCGATGGGGACGGTACGAAACGCTTCGGGGAGCGAGGCGAGCCCGCCGGAAGTGCGCCAGCCTTCTGTGGAGCGATGCGGGGCGCGGTCGTCGAGAGCTGCGGCGGGGATTTGCGCCGCCTCTGCGGCGCCGTTTTTGGGAGCGGCTTGCGAGTCAGCGAGAATGTCGAGCGAGTCGCCCATAGTTAACTATGCTTAACCACGCTACTAAACTACTCTTAACAGATGAACGAGTCAAGGGTGAAGTGGAGGCAATTTCCGGAGCGATACCCCGGATTCCACCGGGGGCCGCGGAGTCTGCTATAGTGGGGCCGCAGACGCATCCGGAGGCCATCATGGACGAACAGCCGACCCCGCAACAGGTACAGATCAAAGCCGACGAAAAGGAACTGCTCGGCCAGTATTCGAACCTGGCGATGATCAACCATAATGCAGAAGAGTTCACGCTGAACTTCATCTACGTTTTCCCCAACGTGCCACAGGGAAAACTGCTGGCCAGCCTCATCGTCAGCCCCGGCCACGCCAAGCGGCTGCTGCGCGCGCTCGAGGAGAACATCGGGCGGTTCGAAAAACAGTTTGGAGAGATCCCCGATACGCCGCCGGGCGGGCCCGCACCGCAAGTGGGCTTCGTCCACTGAGGCAACCTTTGGGCGGCGTGTGCACCTAAGTTAGCAAGCGAGGACTTTTCCATGCGGCGGAAAAGCAGGCTGTGGCGCGTGCGCCAAGTTTTTTCCAGCGCCGTTCTCTGCTTGGCCCTGTACGGGGCTCCGCTCTTTGCCCAGCAGCAGCCTCCGGAAAATCCACCATTCCCTCCCCTGACGCTTCCCACAGAAAGGGTTCCGAGCTTCCTGCAACCAGTCACCGTGCCTCCCGCGCCTGTACAGGTTCCAGAGCAAGTGACTTTGCCCGCCGGAACCATTCTCAACGTGGTGCTGGAAACGCCGTTGAGTACGCGGATTGCGAAGCAGAATCAGCCGGTAACATTTCGCACGGTTTCGCCGATCCGCGTGTTTGAGGGAATCGACATTCCACCGGACACGGCCATCCATGGAACCGTGGTGGAGGCCAAGAAGCCCGGGGGCTTTGGCAAGGCGGGAGTAATCCGCGTGAAGATCGAGCAGTTCGAGCTGACGCCAAATGCGATGGTGCCAGTGGTCGCGCGGCTGCAGTCGGCGGATACGGACAAGCAGGGCCGCATCCGTGCGGACAGCGCTCGCGGGACGGACTTGGTAGAAATGGCGCAATACGCGCTGACGGGAACGCTGCTTGGGGCGCGAATCGGCGGCGGCAAGGGCGCAGGAATCGGCGCGGGCGCCGGTGCGCTGGCGGCGCTGATCATTATGATGTCGAGGCGCGGGCCGGATCTATACCTGGAGCCGGGCATGCCGTTCGTGGTGGTGCTGGACGAGGCCGTGGAGCTGCCGGGGCAGGAAGTGCTCGATGCACAGGTCAGCTATGCAAAGGCACATCCCGACGCGGGGGCCGATCCAGCCGGAAACGCCGTGGATCCAACAATGACCATCCCTCCTAATGAGAGGCCAGTATTAAAGCGGCGGCCCAAGCACCCGTAGGCTGCGAGCGAGGTTTTTCGCGCTAATAGGCACGCTACCCTCTTCGATTGATTTTCCCCGATGGTCTCCACCCACATGCACGCCCCAGCCTGGAAGGGCAGAAACTTTGTGGTAGAGTAATCGGATTATGGAAGCCTTGTGCCAGCATTGCGGCGCGAAACACAACTTGAATGACAATCAGTTGGGGGATCACACCAAGGTGCAGTTCAAGTGTTCGAGCTGCGGACAGATGACTGTGCTGAACATCGCGACGCGGCCGGATCGCACACGCTCGACCACGCCGCTGCCTTCGTTCGCACGGACGGAAGGCGCGGCCGATGTGCTGGCCGAACTTGTGAAGGAACCGCCCGGGCTGAAGCTTCCCGCGGGGAAAGCCATTACGTTGACGGCCGTTTCTGGTCTCTCCAACGGAGCGACCCTCACGCTGGAGAAGCCGCGAGTCATACTGGGGCGGCGAGGCGGCGGAGCGGATTTTGAGGTGGACGACCCGGAAGTTTCCCGGTGGCACTGTGCCGTAGAAGTGAAGGATGCGGCGATCTGGCTCAAGGACCTGGAGTCCACGAACGGCACATACTACGACGACGAGCGCACGCGGGCGGCAATGCTGGGGGATGGCACTGAATTCCGCATTGGTTCCACCATCCTGCGGCTGAACATTTCAGCAAAGAAATAGCGCCCCGTTTTTCTTCGGGGCTGTGAGCGGAGCGGCGCGCGAGCAGGCGAGCCGCAGAGCGGGGCGGGGTTCAGCGAATGGAACGCATCGGACGATACGAAATCCTCGAAGAACTGGGCCGCGGAGCCATGGGCGCCGTCTACAAGGCGCGTGACTCGCAAATCGGCCGCACGGTAGCGATCAAAGTCATCCTTACCGCAAATCTTTCCAAAGAAGATCTCGAACATTTCAAACAGCGGTTCTACCGGGAAGCGCAAACGGCCGGACAAATGTCCCACCCCGGCATTGTGACCATCCACGACATTGCCGAGGCAGAAAACGGGCAGCCGTACTTGGTGATGGAGTTCGTGGCCGGCACAACACTGGAAAAGCTGTTGCAGTCATCGGGAACGGCCGAGCGCTACGGACTGAAGATGGGAGCGGAACCGCTGCCGATGGATACGTCGCTGGACATGGGAATCCAGCTCGCCGAGGCGCTGGACTACGCACACAAGCAGGGCGTGATTCATCGCGACATCAAGCCGGCCAATATTCTAGTGGCGCAAGAGGAAGGAGCCAGGAACCAGGCCGGTGAAGCAAGCCACCGGCTGCGAGTGAAGATCGCCGACTTCGGCATCGCCAAGGTTGCGGGAACCAACCTGACACAAACAGGACTGGCGATGGGTACGCCGGCGTTCATGTCGCCGGAGCAAGTGAGTATGAGTCCGGTGGATGCGCGGAGCGACCTGTTTTCGCTGGGAGGAGTGCTCTACTGGATGTTCACGGGCGAGAAACCCTTTCCGGGCGAGTCGCTGACGCAAATTTCATTCAAAGTGGTGTTCGGCTCGCCGCTTCCGGTCGCCTTCTTAAACCCGAAACTTCCGACCGCGCTGGATGTGGTGCTCTCGCGCTGCCTGGCGAAGAATCCGAACGACCGGTACGCCACAGGGCGCGAATTGGCCGCCGACCTCGAGCTGGTGAAGGCGGGCAAGCCGCTGAAAACCACGCTGGCGCCGGTGTCCGACATCACCCTCATGCAGTCCAATCCGCTTCCGGTGGTAGCCGCCGGCCTGCCCGCCGAACAGCGCATGCCGCAAACGCCGCTACCCGTCTTCACGGACACGACAGTTCGCGTCGGCTCACAAACAAGCCAGATGAAGGTCGAGGCAGCGCCAGGAGTGACCAAGCCAAAGCGGGTCACCATGCCGAGCGCGCCACCCGCCGCGGTCGCAAAGAAAAAAAACAATGCCCTGCTGAGGGGCGCGGCCATTCTCGTGGTGCTGGTGGTGGGTGGATATTTCGTGATTCAGCGCAAACCTGCTGAGCCGAGTCCGCAACCCACGGCGCCGGCCGTTGAACAGGCGGCGCCAGCGCGGGCCCCGGCGGCGCAAGTGAATGTTCCTCCTCCGCCGCCGGAGCCGTCGAAATCGCCGGATACGGGCGCGGCACAGCCACCGAAATCGTCCAGTCCAGCGAATCCAGCGCCGGCAAAGAGTGAGGAATCGAAGGCGGCGACCAAGAAAGCGACGGTGACAGGGAAAGCCACGTTACAAATCGATTGCCGCAACAATTTCGACGAAGCCAAACTCATCATCAAAGTGGACGGCAAGGAGATTCTGAGCGAGTTGATGGTGAACAAGAAGCCGCTGACAGTCGTGCGGCCGGTGAACGCCGGCGAGCACAAGGTGGTCGTGCACGTGATTTCGGAAAAAGCGAAGTTTGACGAGAAGCAGGAGATTTCCGGAGAATTCAAGGCCGACGGAACGCGCGTGTTGGTGATTGATTTTGGCAAAGGCTCCGGCCTGGGAATACGGGGACGCAAGCTTGGTTTGAAATGGGGAAGTTGAAGAAAGGGCGCAGGGTTTAGGGTTTTGGGAGTAGGGTTCAGAAACCGCTGGTGACTGCTTCGTTTTCTTCCACGATATTTCCATTTCCATCAAACTGAGAACAATCAAGAGAAGTGAGCAATGGCTATTTCCGTTTCTTGAGGAAGAGCGAAGCGAAGGTGAAGCGGCGCGCGGGATGGCGGCGGTCGAGGGCGAAGCGTTCGCCGGTGTCGTTGAGCGGTTGCCCGTCGAGATAATCCAGGCCGGTGGCGGCGACGAGGCGTTCGACTTCGGCGAGGTCACGCACGGCGTCGTTTACGGGAGCCTCCGGACCAAAGTCGAAGGTGAGGGCAATAATGCCGCCTGGCTTGAGGAGCTTGGCGAGCCGCGCAAGGATCAGCGGCTGGGCCGCCTTCGGAATGTGTTCGAGCACGCTGAAGGAAATGACCGCATCGAACAATCCCCAGTCTTCCAGCGCAGGAGATTCAACGAGATTGTGCGTTGAGGCTTGCAGCTTCCAGCCGTGACGTTTGGCAATCTCATTCGTCCAATTGGTGAGGGTCGTGTCGATGTCCAGGCAGAGCACTTCGCAGCCTGTCGCAGCTAGGTGCAAGATCGGCAAAGTTGCGGCGCCCCCGAAGTCGAGGACCCTTGGTTTGGCGTTTTTCTCATGCTCGGCCAGAAAAAAAGAACAGAGCAAGCCATCGACGCCACGGGCATATTCCCAGAGTTTGTTCCTGCGGACCCAGAAGCGCCGCCGCAGAATACCGTTTACAGCGAAGGGGGTCGCTTGTAGACCAAGCCGAAAAGCGTAGCGGCGCAAAATGCGCGCCCACTTATGAACACGGCCGTGCTTGAGATCGGCAGGACTATAGGTTTTGCTGGTCTGCTTGGTGCCGTTCATCGTTTCGTGGTCAGCCTGAAGTCCACTTGCTCCATTTCCCGGCGCGCAACCGCACAAAAGCGCGGCGTGTTTGATATGCTAAAGTAGCACGCAGAAAAAGGAAGCTGCAGAAAAAATGAAGCAAGTCGGGCGATACGAAATCATCGAAGAGCTGGGCCAGGGCGCGATGGGCGCGGTGTACAAGGCACGCGACCCGATGATGGACCGCGTGGTGGCGGTGAAGACGATTCTCGCGTCGGCGCTGACAGGGCCGCTGGCGGCGGATTACCGTGAACGGTTTTTCCGCGAAGCACGGGCGGCAGGGCGGCTGGCGCATCCGGGCATCGTCACCGTGTACGACGTTTCCGAACAGGAAGGCACGCCGTTCCTGGTGATGGAATTGATTGAAGGGCGGACGCTCGAAAAGATACTGGAAAGCGGCGAGCGGTTCGACACGAAGCGCGTGATGGAACTCGGGCAGCAGCTTGCCGAGGCTCTGGACTACGCGCACAAAGGCGGAGTGATCCACTGGGATATCAAGCCGGCCAACATCATGGTGACCGCGGATGGGCGTCCGAAGATCACCGATTTCGGCGTGGCCAAGCTGACCGCAGCGCAAGTGACCACCACGGGACAACTGCTGGGCACTCCGGCGTTCATGGCGCCGGAGCAGTTCACCGGCTCGCCGCTTGACGGCCGGGCGGATCTGTTTGCGCTCGGCGTGATGCTCTACTGGCTGGCGACGGGCGACCGGCCATTCACGGGCGAAACGCTGATGGCCATGTCGTACAAAATTGTGCATACGGAACCCGTGCCGCCCCGGAAAATTAATCCGGCCATTCCGCGGGATCTGGAAAACGTAATCATGAAGTGCATGGAAAAGGATCCGGCGGAAAGGTATCAGAACGGCGAGGCGCTGGCGCGCGACTTGCGAACGATGCGCGAAGGGCGCGCACTGGACACGTTGAACCGCGAGCGGATGGGGCGAAGCATCGACAAAACGGCGCTCGCGGCAGCACCACAGCCGCCCGAGGCGGACGTGGTTGAAGACTCAATGGACTCGGCGGAAACCGTGGCCGTGCTCCAACCAAGACCGCGGGCAGGAAGCGGCTCCGCGGCGGGGATTCGCGCGGGAGTGGCCGCACCGCGAGGCACCATGGCTGCGCCGCAAGGGACCGTCAGCTCGGCAGCGACGGAAGCGGAGCACGCCAAGCGGCGAATGTGGCTGCTGATTGCGGCGATCGTCATCGTCGCCCTGCTCGCAGCGGCGGTGCTGAAAAAGCGCGCGCCCGAAGTGCCGCCGCAGGACCAGGCGCAGCAGCAGGCGCAGCCAACCCCGCAGCCCGGGAGTAACGCAGCGAACGTGCAAGCCCTCCCGCCGCCAGTGCAAGTTCCTGCTCCACCCATGGGACTTGGCGAGCCTCCCGAAGTTCGGAAGGCACGCGCGGATGCGGAAAAAGCGGCGGAGGAATCGCGAAAGGAATCAGCCGCACTGACCGCGAAACACCCCCGAAGGGTTACAACTGGAATTCACCGCCACGGAGCGCGCCATGCTCGTGCTCACGCCAGATGCCGGGCCGGCAGCCTCTTACCAGATGCAGCCGGGAAACAGCGTGACCGCAAAAGCCGAAGACGAGATGAAACTTTTCATCGACAATGCCCGCGCAATCCAATGGAAAAGGAACGGCAAAACGCAGCCGGCGCTGGGCGTCGGCCGCACGCCAGCGAGTCTGCGCATCACCGCGGCTGGAGTAGAGACCCTGTGGGCGGGGAATGCGGCCCTTGCCAAGAGGCTGGGCAAAGCGCTGGGGCCAATGAAGTCCATGGAGGGAAAAACGGCAGGCCCCGATTCCGCGAACGTCGCGCGAGGACTGCAGCAGGAACTGAAAGCCAATTTTGTGCCGCTAAGAATTGAGACGCGGGGAATTCCACTGAATGTGGAGCTTGCGATATACATGGATGGGCAAATGCTGCTGCGACGGGCCGCCACGCAGGCGGCGCCTGGCCAAGCGCCTCCACAGCGGATGGAAGAGGATCGCGTGATTCCGCCAGGTGGGCATGAGTTCCAGGTGCGCGTCGGACGGAGCGAGACACGCATGGGCCTGACGAAAAGCGTCACGGGAGAATTCGCCGCGGGCCAGATGCGCGTGCTGTCGATTCAATTGGCGCACGAAAGCGGCGGCCGCGGCGAACGGATTCAGAACCGGCTGGTGGTAGAGCTGCGCTAGTCTTCCTCGACGAGCTTCCGAAATTCCAGTCTCCGCAAAACGAAAACATCGCAAGAGACAAAATCAAGACTACCGGCTGCATCCTGTCCGAAGGGTTAATCGAGGGTGATATGTGTGTCCGTGCGCTCGACGCCGTTCATCTTCTGGATCCGATCCATCACCAGCACATCGAGCTCTCGCTGGCTGCCCACTTCGACGAAGGCGATGACATCCGGCACGCCCCAGCAAGCATGGGCCATGCGCACACCGTCCATCGCGGCAAGAGCGTGCGCAACAGTCTTGGATTTTCCAGCGCGGACGTTGAGCAGAACATAGGCACGCACCGGACGGCGTTTGGTCTGCATGGGATCCTCCCGGAAGCCATCGTACACCCATGGAGTCCCTGCGGAAATGGAAGTCAGGCTCTGGCAGAGTACCTTGCGCGGGGAACGCGAGGAGCGAAGGCTCAGGAAGCGGCGGCGGGGGGCACGACCCAGTTGCCAGAGGGTTGCTCGAATTGCAGGCCGATGGCAAAGCCGATTTCCTGGGCTGGCAAGCACCAGGCTACCCGGGCAACGGACTGAAAATTCCCCGCCAACGTGGCGAACTGCAGACGCTCATCTTTTTTCCAGCGGCGCGCCGAATACACTTTGGCGCCGCCAGAGCAAACGTCCTCGGTGAATGTGGTTTCCACGCCGGGCATGGCGGCGTGACCCGCAATGCGCACGGCCACAGCCATGGGAATGCGCTTTTCCGCGCGTGTGGTTACCTGCGATCTGAACACTGCTGCCTCCCCGGGGCTGGGAAAACTGAAATCATGCCGCCGCTTCCTTCCACATCTTCCTGCCGCCTCTGCGCCGCTGACGCTTCTTCACGGCGTAGAGAAGCTTGTCGGCCGTGCCGAGAAGCTTTTCGAGAGTATTTCCGTGGAGCGGATACAATGCCACGCCCATACTGGCAGAAACCCTGGGGATTTCTGCGTTGGCGGCAAGACAAGCGTTGATGCGCTCCACCACGCGGGCGGCGGCGGCGGCGCCGGTTTCCGGAAGGATCAGAGCAAACTCATCTCCGCCGTAACGTGCCGCGGTGTCCACGGCACGGCAGTGCGAGCGCAAGGCATCCGCCATGCGGCAGATGGCGCGGCTGCCGACCACGTGCCCGTAGGTGTCGTTGATTTTTTTCAGACCATCGAGATCGAGAAACAGCACAGCAAAGGGCCGGCGAGTGCGCCCCGAGCGCTCCATCTCCGTGTGCAGGACGTCAAGGAAGCGACGGTAGTTGGCAAGGCCGGTGAGAGGATCGCTGGCGGCCAGGTGGCGCACCTGGTCGAACAGGCGCACGTTATCGAGCAGCGCGCCGCCGAGCACGATCGCATAGCTGGAGACGCGCAGGACATGAGCTACGGCGGAAGGAGCGTCCAGGAGATGCTCCGTCTGGCCGGCCATGAAGTGGCTGAGCGCGTTCAGGCCAGCCGTCAAGAAAATGGCGCGATCAAAGGCCGTGGAAGCTCCGGGCAGGCGGCGGTAGAAGCCCACGGCGGCAAGCAAGAAGAGCGCTGCAGGAAGCAGGTGCCAGGGCCGCGGCACGAGTGCGCGCGGAGAGAGAACGGTCTGGAGCGGCAGGCCCACGTAACCGGCAAAGGCGAAGAAAACGCCGGTGAGATAGATCACTCCCACGACGAGAGCCAACATGCTCAGCATCTCGCGCGTGGAGTTGCGTGGCTTCTGCAGCCGGTGCTCGACGAAGAGCGCCACCAGCAGGAGCGCCGCGAGGAACGTTCGCACCACCATCCAATCCAATGGGAGAGTAAACGGCGCGGTAGCATCCTGCGTGAGGCGGGAATAGAAACTCAGCCCGGCAACCGTCTCTAAAATACCCGCGATGACAAAACCGAAGGCGAGAAGTAGAGCGACGCGGTCGCTCTTCCCACGGAAGCGGACGAGCGCGTTGGCGGCAAAGGTGAACGCGAGCACGCTGCCGACAATCTCCAAGTAGCTGTAAACGGCAGGATCGGATTCGTAGGCCAGACGACGCAGCCAGAAAGAGAGTGCGGCGAGACTCCCCAGGCTGAGCAACAAGGCCGCCGCCCAGCGGGAGATTCGCAAAAACCGCTCGCGCTCATGTGCAGCTAGCAAACCGCCCCCCCAATCCTAATTTATGGTACTAGGACTAAGGATCTTTGCGGCAATTTCTTGGCCAAGCTGTGACGTACAGGTTACGCCAGTAAACTACTCTATCCAAGACGATTAGCTACACAAGAGGCGACGAATCCTGAAGTGATTAGGAGTTGGATTTGACAGTCGGCATGTGGAAAGGAGCCGGGTGGTGGAAATCTGCGGCTGACAAGAATGGCGCAGGCTCAGACTTTGGGCTTTGGTGGAGGCAGTTCGCGGGCAACCTGCTGGTCCTGAAAACCGGCGGTTTTGTGCGAGCCGTCGCAGAAGGGTTTGTTGGCGGAATGGCCGCAGCGGCATAGGGAGATGACCGTGCGTCCGGCAAGGCCGAATGCCGCGCCTTGCGGGTCGTGGATCTCGAATTCGCCTTCGACCCGAAGCGGGCCGTTGTTATTCACCGTGATCTTCGTGGCCATTCTGCCCTCCTGAACGAAACCAGACGATAGCATAGGGAAACCGGCAAGAAACATCACAATCTTCTCGATTCGATTGTTTCATTGAACCATTAATTCATTAAATCAATGGATCAATTCATCCAGCCCTGGCGACGTCTGATCCAAAGGTGCAAGCCAAGACCTGAGAAATGGCTCAGTATTTGGGGACGGAAGGATCCACCTGGTCGGACCAGGCAAGGATGCCGCCCTTGAGGTTCCAAATCTTGCGGAAGCCGGCCTTGCGCAGGAAGTCCACGGCTTCGGCGGAGCGTTTGCCGGAGCGGCAGTGCACCACGATCTCGCGCGCGCTGTCCAGCTCGCTGGCGCGGCGGGGGATTTCGCCGAGAGGAATCAGGTAGCCATTCAAAGTGCAAATCTGCACTTCATGCGGCTCGCGCACGTCGAGGATGAAGACGTCGTCGCCGCGGTCAAGGCGAGCTTTCAGCTCGCGCGGCTCGATTTCTGGCACGGTGACAGCAGGCGCGGGAGAATCTTCGCCGCGAATGCCGCAGAATTGCTCATAGTCGATGAGCTTGGTGATGGTGCGATGGTCGCCGCAAACGGGGCATTCGGGATTGCGGCGGAGCTTCAACTCGCGGAAGCGCATGGCGAGGGCGTCGAAAAGCAGCAGGCGGCCGGCAAGGGAATCTCCGCTGCCGAGGATGAGCTTGATTGTCTCCAACGCCTGAATGGACCCAATGATGCCGGGAAGTACGCCGAGCACGCCGCCTTCAGCGCACGAAGGCACCAGTCCGGGCGGCGGCGGCTCGGCAAAGAGGCAGCGATAGCACGGCCCGCCAGGAACGCCGAAAACGCTGGCCTGCCCTTCGAAACGAAAGATGGAGCCGTACACGTTGGGCTTGCCCAGCAGGATACAGGCGTCGTTCACCAGATAGCGCGTGGGAAAATTGTCGGTGCCGTCCACGATGATGTCGTAAGGCCGGAGGATTTCGAGAGCGTTTTCGCTGGTGAGTTTTGTCTCGTAGGTGTCGATCTGAATCTCGGGATTGAGATTGGAGAGGCGCTCTTTGGCGGCTTCGAGCTTGGGGCGGCCGACATCACTCGAACCAAAGGTGACCTGGCGCTGGAGATTGGTGAAGTCTACGACGTCGAAATCGACCAGACCAATGCGGCCGACGCCAGCGGCGGCAAGATAAAGGCCAAGCGGCGCGCCGAGGCCGCCGGCACCGATCAGAAGAACTTTGGCTTGCTTGAGCTTGAGCTGCCCGTCCATGCCGACCTCGGGCATGATGAGGTGCCGGCTGTAGCGGAGGACTTCGTCCTTCGAGAGCTTCGCCTCCGACGACAATTGCGGATTGGTTTCCGACCTAGCGGTCATCGCAACTCCACGTCTAGCACGCCGGGCACCGCCGGCGCTACTCAAGGCGCACAGGCTGAAAGCCTGTGCTACTGCCACCGGCAATCGACGGAATAATACTGATGATATCGCCCTCTTTGAGAGGTGTGTTGTCTTTTTGCAGGGAGCGGATGTCTTCGTCGTTGACGAACACGTTGACAAAATTGCGCAGGCGGCCGTCATCGGCATAGAGGTGTTTGCGGAGTTCGGCAAAGCGGCCGGTGAGCAAATCGAGGGCTTCGCCAACGGTGCGCGCGTCGACTTGGACGCATCCCTCTTTGCCCGCATAAGGACGGAGCGGGGTTGGGATCAAGATTTTCACGGACATGGGCTCACCCTCCGAACAACCTTTCGTCAATTCCGCGTCGATACATCGGGACAGCGCGGGACGTGCGCCACAACCATGCCGTCGGCAATTTCGATGCGCTCGGGCGTGAAGCGAACGCGATCGTCTGCGAGTCGCCAGGATGTGACCTGCCCCGGCCGGCGCCGCTCCACGCTGACAATGACATAGCTGTACCAGGGCCAGGCGTTCGCGCGGTCGAATTCACTGGGCAGCGCCGGATGATCCGGATGGGAATGATACCAGCCCACTAAGTCAAGCCCGTGTTCGCGAGCAACTGTTTCCGCACGGCGAAAGTCGGCCGGAGAAATCGTGAAACGATTGCGCGAAGAATCGCCGTGACGGTTCTCGAGCGGGAGCAAGTCGAGAATTTCGCGGCCGGAATTACTGTCGCAGCCGAACAAAGCACCGCAACACTCGTGCGGGTAGCATTCCTCGCCGTGCGCGCGGATGCGGCGGACGAGGTTTTCGTTCAGCCGGAGCATGGGGTCAGTCTTCATCCCAAAAGCGTTCGCTGAGATATTTGTCGCCGGAGTCGGCAAAGACGGTGACGATGACGGCGCGTTCGGTTCGTTGAATGTGGCGCGCCACCTGGAAGCAGCCGGCCAATGCCGCACCGGCGCTGACGCTGACCAGTAAGCCCTCTTCACGGGCGAGGCGCTTCACCAGCGTGTACGCGTCCTCGGTGCGCACGGAAAAATTTTCGTCGGCCAAATCCGGATCGTAGATCGGCGGCACGATGGCGGTGGCCATGTGCTTCCAGCCTTCCAGTCCGTGAAAAGCGGAGTCGGGCTGGAGACTGACACATTGAATCGCGGGATTGAATTCCTTCAGGCGGCGCGCGGCGCCGCAGAAGGTGCCGCTGGTGCCGAGTCCGGCAACGAAATGAGTGATTCGCCCGCGGGTCTGCTCCCAGATTTCCGGGGCCGTGGATTCATAATGCGCGCGCCAGTTAGCCGGATTGCTGTACTGGTCGGGGTAGAAATATTTTTCGCGATCTTCAGAAAAGATTTGACGGGCGCGGCAGATGGCGCCGTCGGAACCCTCGGCGGCGGGCGTGATGACCAGGTCCGCGCCGTACGCGTGCAAGATGCGCTTGCGCTCAACCGAGGCGTTATCGGGCAGGCAGAGTCTTACTTTGTAACCGAGGGCGGCGCCGAGCATGGCGTAGGCGATGCCCGTGTTGCCGCTCGTGGAATCGAGAATCATCTTGCCCGGGCGCAGCAAGCCGGAGCGTTCGCCTTCGCGGATCATCCACAGCGCCGGGCGGTCCTTTACCGAACCGCCGGGATTGAACCATTCGGCTTTCGCGTAGAACTCAACATTTGGGAACTCGCGGCCGAGTCGCGTCAGGCGAAGCAAAGGCGTGTTGCCAATGCGGTCGAGTAGCGCGTGGCTTTCCTCGGCGGAAGAAAAACACTTCCCGGCAAGAACCGAATTCTCGGTGACACTCATAAATGGCGATTCCCCAATGACTGAACGAGCCAGTTGCCCCAGCCAGATTCGGAGGCGAGCTACAAAGAGTTAGATGCCCCCTGCACCCCCAAGGCATCACCAGCTTATCTGCAGGTTAGCAGAATCACCCTACATTTGATAGGGAATGGAGCGATTTGGAGGACGAATGGCTGAAATCGAAGGTTGAATGGGACTTAGATATAGGACTAAAAGAGTCGTATATTGGCAGAAAGGATGGGCTTGCCAGCGTGGGAAGCTCATGGCAGAGTAGGTCTCTGGCTGCCGCGCTTTGACGAGAATTGCGAGGAAGCAAGAGCATGTGGGACGTTGAGGAACGATTCCATCCGAAAATAATTGAGTTACTGCCGGGCGCGGGATTCCTGGTGCGGAGCACGGGCGGCGTGGTGCGCGTGGAGCGGCATGGTTGCGCGGCGGAGCTGCGGCGGACGCCCGACGGCGGTTATCAGATGACGCTGCTGCCCTCGGTGCTGGTGAACGGCGTGTTCAGCCGGCTGTGGGACGCCGGCTACCAAAAATTTCTGCTGACCGACGACGGCAGCAAATTCCCTGCCCTGCCGGGCCAGCTTGCGAACCTGCGGCGATTCAACGAAGAACTGCGCGCGGCGATGGGCATTGTGACGCATTACAACGAAGCGCTGGGTTCGACGTGCCACGTGACGACCTATGACCGCGTGAAGGGACGGCCGGGCGCGGTGCCGGATGAGAGCGTGGGGGCAAAAAGTTCCAGCAAACACTAAACAAACCCCTCCCATTCCCCCGCCCGCGAGCGCAAGCGAAGCTTTGCGCTGTTCTAGCTGTCCCTGTGTGCTAGCATACGCGCACCGTAGGCTTGCCCATGGACAGGCTGATTGTCCTCGGAATTCTGTCATTGGTGCTCGTGTTAACCTTGCGCGCGCTTGTGCGGGCGTTTCGCGAGAACGCTGCAACGCATCAACGCTCGCTAAGTTGGCGCAGTGCACTGGTCACGACAGCACTATTCACAGTGTTCGCGATTGGCGTGGTGGTACAAAATGACAGGCTTTGGGCATTGTGGTTGTTCCTCGTAGCGTTCCTGTTCGCCGTCTTCGGCGGATTCCTCTGGTCGCGTGCGACCTCCGAGAAACAGAAGCGAAATAAGGCGGCATTCGAAGAGCAAATCACGCAACGCGTTTACAAGCTCGAACAGACCGTCAGCCAACTGCGCGAAACGATCGAAGAACTCCGCGCAGGCTCTCCATCTTCTGAACGGCAGGCCGCTGCGCCCGCACCATCGGCGAAACCCGCTCCTGTGCCAGTGCCCATACATCCTCTGCCAAAGCCTGCGCCGCCAGTTTCACCTCCAACCGTTTCTGTTCCGCCGGGTCCGAGCCTCGAGCCCAAGCCTGTCACAGCAGAATTCATGGCCGCAGCGGACTCGGGGACAGCGCCGAGATTTGAAGCCATTCAGGAAGCGCCGAAGCGAGATTGGACGAACTTCGAGGAGAAGCTTGGGGCGAATTGGCTGAACAAAATCGGCGTGGCCGTGCTGATTTTGGGCGGAGCGTTTCTGGCGAACTACGCTATGCAAACGCTGGGACCTGCGGGCAAGGCGGCTTTGCTCTACGTGCTGGCTGCGACACTGATCGGGCTGGGCGTGTTTGGAGAGAAGAAAGAGAAGTACCGCGTGGGGGCGCGCGGAGTGCTGGGCGGCGGCTGGGCGCTAGCGTATTTCACAACGTATGCGGTGCACAACGTGGAAGCCGTGCAGCTCATCAAGAGTCCAGCGGTGGGATTTGGGCTGCTGTTCGCGGTGGCCGCAGCGATGGTGTGGCATTCGCTGCGCTACAACTCGGAAGTGGTGACGGGCTTTGCTTATCTGCTGGCCTTCGCGAGCGTGGCGGTGAGCAAAATCACGGTGGGGACGCTGGTGTCGTCGGCGGTGCTGGCGGCGTCGCTCGTGGCGGTGCTGGCGCGGCGGAAGTGGTACGAACTGGAGCTTCCGGCGATTGCAGCGACCTACGGCGTGCACTGGTTTTTCCTGTGGCGGACATTCGAGTACATCGGCGGGCACAAGAAGTTTCCGGATTATCCGGCGAGCGTGGCGCTGCTGATCGCGTACTGGGTGATTTTCACGGTGTCGCATTTCCTGCGCGACGACAAGGAACCCGCGCAGCGCCTGACGCTGACCGGCGCGTTCCTGCTGAACGTGGCGGGGTTCCTGGCGGTGATGCGCTACCAGTCGTTTCATCCAGAGTGGAGGTTCTGGTTCCTGCTGGGCGTGGGCGTGGTGCATCTCGCGTTGGCGGTGCTCTCGCGGCGCATGGGGCGGCGACTCGGGTTTATCTTGACGAGCACGCTGGGGGCCGCACTGGTGGTGGTGGCCATTCCGTACCGGTATGCGGGGGCGCCGCTGGAGTTGATCTGGCTGGTGGAGGCGGAGGCGCTGCTGATCATCGGGTGGCGCGCGGCGGACGTCCACCTGCGACGGCTGGGGTGGATCGCGCTCGGAGTGCTGGGCACGTACGTGACGTTTCACGATTTGACTCCGCGGATGTATTGGGCATCGCCGGATTGGCCGCCGCCGGACTGGCCGACCGGCTGGCTGCTGCTGGTGCTGGCTGCGGCGTTTTATTTGAACGCGCGGTACGCACCGCGACTGCTGGGCGAAGACGCCACAGAAACCGAACTCGCTGCGGCGACGATTTGCTACGGCGCGGGCACGGGTTTCCTGTTGGCGGCTGTGTGGTTTGCGCTGCCGTTCATGTGGACGGCGCTGGTGTGGACGGCGCTGGCGCTGCTGGTATGCGAAGCCGGCCGGAGAATGGATGAACAAGCGCTTCGGGTGTGCGGGCATGGCGCGGCGCTTCTGGCAGCCGTGCGCTTGCTGGTGATCAACCTGCAATACCGAACGCCGCTCTTCGGCGTAAGCCTGCAAGTGGTGACAGTGGCGCTTTCTGCGGCGATGTTCTACATCGGTGCGCGAAGAATTCTGCCAAATGAATGGGGAGAAACAAGTGGGGAGGCTGCAGAAGGAATTGACAAGCCTTTTCTGCAGTGGCTACCAGCGGCGTACTCGTGGATGGGAACGTCGCTGCTTGCATTGATGGTGTGGAATGAAGCGACGAACGCGGCAGTGGGGCTGGCGTGGGGGCTGCTGGCACTGGCGCTGGTGGAAGTGGGACGAACCTTGGCGGACCGGGCGCTGGTGGCGCAGGGTCACACGCTGCTGGTGCTGAGCTTCGCGCGAATTTTCTTTGCGGACTTGAATACGGAGAAGTCGCTGGGGTTTGTGTCGGCGCGGCTGGTCACCGTGGCGCTGCTCTCGGCGATTTATTATTACACCGGTTACACAGCAGAAGAGCGCACGCCGAGGATGCGCACGGCGCTGATGTGGTTTGGCACTACGGCGCTGCTGGCGATGTTGCGGTTTGAGTTGATTACGGAATGGGTGGCGGTGGGCTGGGCGGTGCTGACGGTGGCGCTGTACTTTGCGGGGCGAAAACTGGAATTGCCAGTACTGAACCAACAGGCGTACGCCGTTACACTGCTGGTGGGAGTGCGCTGCGCGTTCGACAATTTCTATCAGACGGGGCCGCTATGGTTCACCAATACGCGGACGGTGACAGTGACGCTGGCGGCAGCAATGATGTACGCACTGCTGACACTTGCGCTGATTGAAAAGCGAAAAGCCGCGAAAGACGGAGCGCAGGAAGCGATGCCTGCGCTTGTGGAATCGAAGTGGCGAGTGATTCGGTGGGTGCAAAAGGGCTTCCGGTGGATGGATGCGAATCCGCAGCAGCTTTATTTCTTCGTGCCGACGGTGCTGCTGACAGTGCTGCTGAGCCTGGAAATGAGTCAAAACTACCGGAGCTATCTGACGGCAAGCTGGGGGCTGGAAGCGTTCTTAATTTTTGTGGTTGCGCTGAAGTTGGGAGAGCGGACATTCCGGTGGTTCAGCCTGGGACTGCTGCTGTTGTGCGTGGGGCGAGTGGTAGCGGTGGACATCCCAGGAATCGAGAATCCGCTGGGCCGGATTGTTTCGCTGATGGGACTGGGCGCGGCGCTGCTACTGGTAAGTTTTCTGTACGCTAGGAACAAAGAGTTGTTTAGGAAGTATTTGTGAAGACGAGACGCATTGTCGCGATAGGCCTGCTGCTGGCGGGCGGAGTGGCGCTGCTGGCGCTGCAGCGGAGGCTGGTGACCACGGAGATCACGCCGCGGCCGCTGCTGTATCTCGTCGCGGACACCGAGCGCGAAGCAGAGCGCATCCCGCTCGCGCTGACGCGGGTGAGTGGGCGCGAGGAAAACCAAATCGGGCAGGAGCTGGCGCGGTCGTACGGATTGACGCCCGCCGTCCACAAGGATGCGGACGCACAGCGCATCGCCGCGTATGTGCAGGAAGTGGGAAAGCGGCTGACGGCGAACGTAAAGCGGAAAGAAATTCAGTATCGCTTCTTTTACAAGGATGAACCGGACTTCGTAAATGCCGGCGCGCTGCCAGGCGGACAGATTGTGATCGGGCGCGGGCTGCTGGAGCTGTTGGAGTCGGAAGACGAACTGGCGGCGATTCTGGGGCACGAAGTCGCGCACGTGGACGAGCGACACGCCATTGAGCGCCTGCAATACGAAGTACAGAGCAGGAAAATCGGGATGCGCGGGCTGTACCGGCTGGGGCAGATCGGCGTGGTGCTTTTTCAGATGGGATACACCAAGGAAAAAGAGGACGAAGCGGACCGCGTGGGGCTGGGTCTGACGGTTCGCGCCGGGTACTCGCCGGTGGGGGCCGTGGAAGTGATGAAGCGGTTTGATCGGTTATTCGGAGGGCAGGCGCGCACGGCCACATCGCCGGTGGAGGAACTGACGGGGATGCCGATGAGGTCGTTGCGAGAGTATTTCCGTTCGCACCCGCCGGCGCGCGAACGCATCGCGACTCTGGAAAAAGAAATTCGCGCGCGCGGATACAACGCGGCACAGGCGCTGAAGCCGCTGGGGGTGCGGGCGATTTTCCTGGCCGAGCAGGCGAAAGTGCTGGACCAGCATGGAATGTTCGAGCGAGCAATTGCGCGATATGAAGTCGCGTTGAAGGCGGATAGCGAGTATTGGGCGGCGTGGGAAGGATTGGCGCAAGCAACGTGGCGCGGCGGCGATGCTGTGGGCGCAGCAAAAGCCACAGCAGAAGCTCTGAAGAGACGGCCTGACATGCCACGGCTGTGGAAGCTGCTGGCGGAAACTCTGGCAGGCTCGGACCGCGAGAGCGCGCCAGAAGCGTTCGAAAAACAATACCGGGAACTGGCTGCCAAGCTGACGGAACCCGTCCAAAGACAGATTGAAAGCGAAAGCATTGGGCTCGAATTTTTTGCAAGAATGGATTCAGCCATGGGCCACTATCAGAGGAGTCTGGCTGCCGTTCGGCCACCATTGTACGGATCCGAGCATCGTAGGCGCGTGGCGTGGTGGATGTGGCGAGCAGGAAAAGCGCAGGAAGCGCTGAAAGAACTGGAGGCGGCCAGGCAAGAATATCCGCAGGGGGCCGGAGTGGGCACGGAAATGGCCTGGGCGCTGAGCGACATCGGTCGGCAGGCGGACGCACTGGCAAGGATGGAAGGCTCGATGTCAATCAGCGGCGTAGTAGTGACGCCGCAAGGCGTAGCTTCGAATCTGTATCAGCCAGCAAGCGGTGACGGCGAGAGTGAAGCGTTGACGGCAGTCATTACCTGGCGAACAGGCCAGCGAAGCGAAGCAAATTTAGCTTTTCAGAGGGCGGTGGCGGCGGACCCGGTGTGGATGGTGCCGAAGTGGGTGGCCAACAATTACAGCGCGGAGGCGGCGGCGGTGATTGCGAAGTTGCAGGCGGAAGAGATGACAAGAAGGAAAAAGGAAGAAGCGAAAAGGATGGCGGCGGGCAAGCGATAGGAGGAATCGAACATTCTTTCTTCAGCAGACGCTTGAGAGCTTTACTCGACGGCGCGTGTGAGCTAGCATTCCCCTCTTAGCAGAATCCTCTCCAACGCAAGTGCAGGAGGCGCCCATGTATGCAAGGGTGATACAGCTCCGCATTCTACCCGGCAAGCTGAACGATTATCTTGTAGCGGTGAATTCGTTGCTGCCAGCCCTGCGGAAACAGGAAGGCTTCCGGGCGATGCTGATCCTGCGCTCGCCCGAGACGCCAGCAAAGGAAGGCGACGAGCGAGAAATCATCGTAACCACGTACACGGTGTGGGAATCGATGGAGCACTTGCGGGCCAGCGAGAAGAACCTGTTTCTCTACCAGGCCTTGGCGAGGTGGAAAGAATACTGCAAGGGATTCCCGCAGATCCACGAAGAAGAAGTGATTGCGAGCGAACTGGGCGGCGGAAATAAAGACGACACGCAGTCCTGAACTGGAGGACAGTGGTTAGTGGTTAGTGGTTAGTGGCGAGTGGCGAGTGCTTCAAGACCGGCAAGAAAACTCCAACAACAATTCAACAGACGGATGTTCGAGGCGCGCTTGGGGGCGTTCTGTGTTTTGCGCCGGCAGAGCAGCTCGAGCAGAGCCCGAGGAATTCGAGGCGGTAGCTCTGCACCTGGAAGCCGAAACGGCGGCGGCCCAAGCTGCGCGAGCGGGACCAGAAATCAGCGGGCAGGCCAAGCTCGACGTCCTCCAGTGCCCCGCAACGCGTGCATATGAGGTGCTCGTGGGGGTCGGCGACAGAATCGAAGCGGCTGGCATCGTCGCCGAATTGCAACTCGGCGATGAGGCCTTTGCTGGTGAGCCAGTTGAGCGCGTTGTAGATGGTGGCGAAAGAGACGCCGGGGCGGCGGCGGCGCACCATGCGGTAAACTTCCGCGGCCGTGGGATGATAACGGCGCGCACGCAAGGCATCCAGGACGGCCGCGCGATGCGGGGTGAGATGCAAGGAAGCTGAATGTGGAGTGGTATGAGGCACGACGGATTCCTCCTCTCGGTCAGCGATCCGACTTCCGCTCTCCGAGATCCCGATGATGGCGAGCGACGCTCTAGCCATGAGCCGAAGCAAGAATCATTCTAAGTTGCGGCGATACGCAAAACAAGACTATTTTATCTTTTATTGGCGCGAGGATCGGCCTGCGACAAGCACAAGCAAACGGGCTTAGCCGTGGTAGGCGCGCGCGAGCTGGCGGCGGAACTGGGCCAGGTCGAGGCGATGCTTGGCGACCTTGCGCTCGCCGAGGAAAATGACGGGGACGTCCACGTCGTACAGCGCGCGAAGCGTTTCGTCGACATCGATGTCCACTTCGCGCAAGCGGGCGCCGAATTCGCGCAACAACGGCGCCATCTGTGCTTTGGCTTCTTCGCAAAGGTGGCAGCCCTTGCGGGTGTACAGCGTGACTTCGATTTCAGGCGAAGTTTTCATTTGGTATTCGAGGCGCACTCGTTATGTTACATCAGCCAAGCCCTCAGGTCAGACCGAAGCCGCAAGCGCGGCTTCGGTCGGGACCTGAGCTACAATGACAATGCAGGCGATCCCGAGGCGCGGGACAGGGCGGACATCGAAGAGTCTGACGAGGGGAGGCGAGATGGGTCGTGTGGTGGCGCTGGTGGAGGACATCTTCTTCCTCGCAAAGATAAAGGAAACGGCCAAGCAGGCGGGCGTGGCGCTGGAAACGGCGGGAACCTCCACAGCGCTGGCGGAAGCGGCGCTAGCAGACGCAACTTCCCTGCTGATCGTGGACTTGAATGCGCGCGGCAGCATCGAAGCCATTGAGATGCTGCGCGCGGCGGGAAACACGCTGCCGGTGATTGCGTTTTTTTCGCATGTGCAGGCGGAACTGGCGGAGCGGGCGCGGGTGGCGGGATGCGAGCAAGTGATGCCGCGGTCGAAGTTTACGCGGGAGCTGGCGGAGATTTTGACGAGGGCGAAAGCAAAATGATTGGTGATTCGCGAGCAAACCGCCCGCGGAAAAGATGAGTGATTGCCGCAGAAAAACGGGCAAGTCGAAATGGAATATCACAAGGTCGAAAAAAACTTTTGCGTAGTTCTTGCTCTTTCGCTTTTGTTTTTTAGCGTGGATGTCCCTGCGCAAACGAAAGAGACGGCAGAGGAGAAGCCGTCCGCGGCGCTGGCGAGCGCGCTGGCCGCGGCGTGCCGGCAGAATGAGACGATCTTCCTGCGGTACCAGACGGCGGAGAATTCTATTGCGTTCCGCAAGCTGACGCCGAGCCAGAAAAGCGATCTGATGAAGCGGATCGTGCAGACGGGTGATGCGGGGCGCCCGCTGCTCTCCGGCGGCGCGGAAGGCCGCACGGTGTTGCGGTGCGAGACCACCGGAAAAACCACGGAACTGCGGTTTGGCGCGGAGCGCATCCAGGAAAACGTGGCGTTTGTGCCGGTGGAGGCAACGGGCGGACAAAGCGCCGAATTTGGAATGGTGCGCGAAGGCGGCGGCTGGAAGATGCTTTCGGTCGGGCTGGTATTGATGAATATCCCGGAACTGGCGAAACGCTGGACCTCTCCGGAATCGACGGCGGTGGACGCGGAGAATAGCGAGGCCGCGGCCATCGTTACGCTGCGACGGCTTGCGGAGGCAGTGGAGACGTACAAGAAAGGATTCGGGAAGCTCCCCGCGCAACTCGCGCAGCTCGGGCCGGCGCGGCGGGGAGAGGTTTCTCCGGACAAGGCTAACTTGATCGAGCAGGAGCTAGCGGAGGGAACCAAAGGCGGGTACGTGTTTGCATACCGGGTGGTGACTTCTCCTAAAGCAAAGGACGCGAAAGAGACAGCCGGCGAGAGCACAGAACCCACGTATGCGCTGACGGCCACACCGTCGGAGTATGGCAAAACAGGAAAAAGGTCTTTTTTCCTGGATGCCACCGGCGGGCTGCGCGGTGGAGACAAGCAAGGCGCTGAAGCTTCAGTGGAGGACCTGAAAGTTACGCCATAGGCGTACGCACAAGTCATAGGCGGCGGCATAAAGCCGCCGCTATATGGGCGAGGCGAACGCTGATACAATCGAGCGAAGTTCAGAAGAGGACACGCAGGCTCAGAAGCGAGGAGAGAGCATGGCACAGGCACAGAGCGCGACGAGAGTATTGCTGGCCGAGCGGTTGATCCCCGGCGTAGGCTTGCTGTGGGAGGCGGCGCGCATTGCGTCGGCCAACGTGCTGCTGGCGCTGTGCGCGCAGATTGCGGTGCCGCTGCCGTGGACGCAAGTGCCGGTGACCGGACAGACGTTTGGCGTGCTGCTGGTGGCTGTGCTGCTGGGGGCGCGACGCGGGGCGCTGGCATTGGGACTTTACTTGATGGAAGGCGCGGCGGGCTGGCCGGTTTTCGCGCCGATGGGGTTGCCCGGCGCGGCGCGCTTGCTGGGACCGACCGCTGGATATTTGTGGGCGTTTCCAGTGGCCGCGTTCGTGACCGGCTGGATTGCCGAGCGCATCGAGAACTTTTCTTCGTGGAGCGGGAAGGCGCGCCTGGCGGGAGCGGTGCTGCTGGGGCACGCGATTATTTTGAGCGGCGGAGTGCTGTGGCTCGCGTCGGTCATAGGATTGGGAATTGCCGCGGCGCTGGCGCAGGGATTTGTTCCGTTTGTGCTGCTCGACGTGCCGGTGAAAACGGCGCTGGTCGTCGCAGCGGCCCGGGGAATGGACCGGGTGCAGCAGCAGGTGTAAGAAGAACTCCAGGGAATCCTTGCCAGTGGCCTTCAGAAATATCAAATTGCCAATTTCAGATTTCAAAATCGAAAACCAAAGAGCGACACGAGGCGGGAGACAGTCCCCTGCTCCGAGCGGAGTTGTTACTTTAGTTCGCGGGAGTGCGGCTGCGCGAATTGTATCCGCGTTGCTATTCCTTGTGTTTCTGGCGAGCAGCGCGGTGGGACAGGTGCCGACGCCGATGCAGGGAACCAATAAAGCAAGCAAGGCCGGCGAACAAGCGGGGATCGGCAACTATCCCGTTTTCGAATTCCACAGCGGCTTCTGGATTAACCTGCACCACGCGCTGTATGAGCAAGCGCGCGTCCGCGAGCAGCGGCCAACGGCGAGGCCGGAAAAGCCCAGCGCATCCAGCGGCGAAGAGAAAAAAACGAGCGGCAAAACGACCGGCGGGTCGCCGGGAGCCGAGGAAAAGGCGTGGAGCGAGGCTGTGGAGTATTACGCCGCAGCGCTGGCGCGGCGCGATCTCGTGTTTGACGGGGAGATGGTAGACATTAAGAACCGCCTGGCGGAACTGGAGACGTGCGCTGACCTCTCCGGAAAAAGCGAGTACCGCTGCGCCGCGGGTTTGCAGCCAGAGCTCATCGCCGCGCTGGAACGCGGTGCGCCCTGGTACCGGGCGCAGTGGTGGAACAAGCACGACCAGAGCAACCGGGCGTGGATTGCAGCCACGGAACCGCTAGCGCGGGAGTTTGGCGCCAAACTGGCGGAGCAGCTTGCGAACGTGTACCACGCCGAGTGGCCGGGCGGAATCATCCGCGTCGACGTGTGCCAGTATGCGGGACTCACCGGCGGCTACACGAGCCTGGACCCGCTGCACATCACGATTTCCGCGAGGGATGAGCGAAACCAGGATACCGCGGGGCTTGAAGAGCTGTTCTATGAGGCGTCGCACGGGCTGGCCGGCGGGGTGCGAGATGCACTGGTGCGAGAGTACCGGTTGCGGGAGAAACCCATCCCGCGCGACCTGTGGAACGCAATTCTGTTTTACACGACCAGAGAATTCGTCAAGCGAAGCAGTGTCGGGAAAGAGGGCAGCGTGGAGCGATTCGGGCTCGCGACTCGAGGCTGGCAAAACTTTCAGGGTGTGCTCGAGCGGCACTGGAAGCCTTATCTCGATGCGCTGATGCGCGGCCGGGCTGGGCCGGACGACTTTGACCGGGCGCTGGCGCAGGTGGTGACGTCGCTTTGAACCGGCTGGGCGGTCTCGCCGGAAATCAGACGTGTATGATATTCTCTCCTCTTCGGTAAGGCCCCTCCCGGTCAGAATTTTCCCAACGGCGGGAATTGCGCCACATGGCCTGCGCCGAGCGGCATCTTCACGGACTGGAAATAGGTTTGCGGCGCGGATCCGACTGAAGCAAACCCATGGCCACGAAACAGTCAGCAGGCAAAACCCAGGAAATCAGCCTCGCCCATTCGCCGGATTCCGACGACGCATTCATGTTCTATGCGCTGGCCACGCGGAAAGTCCGGACGCCGGGGCTGAAGTTTACGCATGTGCTCTCCGACATCGAAACGCTAAACCAGGAAGCGAAGAAGGAGAAGTACGACGTGACGGCGGTAAGCTTCTACGCCTCCGCGTTCCTGCAAAAAAGCTACGTGCTGCTGGATTGCGGGGCGAGCTTCGGCGACGGGTACGGACCGATGCTGGTGGCACTGCACCCCATGAAGCGCAATGAACTCGCCGGGAAACGCGTGGCCGTGGCCGGCATGTTGACGACCTCCTACCTGGCGCTGAAGCTCTACGAGCCCGTGATTGAGCCGGTGGTGGTGCCGTTCGACAAGATTGCAGACGCAGTGACCGCGGGCACAGTGGATGCGGGGTTGCTCATCCACGAAGGGCAGTTGCTGTATCAGCAGACGGGACTGCACCGCGTGGCGGACCTGGGCCAGTGGTGGGGCGAGGAAACAGGGATGCCGCTTCCGCTGGGCGGAAACATGATCCGTCGGGCACTCGGGGCAGAGGTGGGACGAGCCGTGGCCAAAGCCATCCGGCAGAGCGTCACCTACGCGCTGGAGCATCGCGAGGACGCGCTGAAGTACGCATTGCAGTTTGCGCGCGACATGGACCCGGAACTGGCGGATAAGTTTGTGGGCATGTACGTGAACCAGTGGACGCTGGGTTTCGGCGAAAAAGGGCGAAGCGCCGTCAGAGAACTGCTCGCACGCGGCGCGAAGGCCGGCCTGCTGCCCGCGAGCGGCGCGGAGGTGGACTTCCTGAGCGAGATGCTTTCGTGAACCTGATTATCGCCAGCACAGGCAATTATCCGCGCATCGGGGATAGCCCCGAACTGCAATCGTTGCGCCGAACGATGGCGGCAATCGATCGCGGAGAAAAAACCTTCGCGGACCTGGCCGACGCTGAAAAAGTGCATGAGCGAGTGCCACAGGCGCTGACCATCCTGCCAGAGGAGCGCATCTGGGTGGACCCGGACTGCGGGTTGAAGACACGCACGGTCGAAGAAGCCATCGAAAAACTGCGCGCCTGCGTCGCTGCCGCCAAAACCTTCCGCGATTGACGGCGGGCGTCCCCTAACACTGTTTGTCCGCGGCAGCAAACCCCGATGTACTCGCATCCCCGCTAGCCCCGGCAAGTTTATCGTTTGCTTTTCGCGCCTCGTGATACAGTCTGCTCATTCATCCGCTGTGATTTGTGAACGTTTTAACAGACGCAAAACGGCGCACCCGCTCGACACTCAATAACCCCGCTGACTAAGTTCCGAGAGGAAAACGGGCGCAAGTGGGAACGGACTAGGCGAGTGCTCCGGTGAGAGGGAGCCATGGCTGAACAGCTTGGGATCACTGCGGGCAACCCCGCGCCTGCGCCGACGATAGGCCCAGTGCTGCCCGGCGAGCGCATCGAGGTGATCGACATCCTGCGCGGCTGGGCCATCTTCGGGATCCTCCTTGTCAATATCTCCCATGATGTCGGCTGGGACTATCTGTTCGCCAAGCAGTGGCAAGGCACCGCGGACCGGATCGCCTGGACCCTGGTGGACATCTTCGGCAGCGGAAAGTTTTACACCCTCTTCACCTTTCTTTTCGGTTTGGGGTTTGCGCTCCAGATGGGACGGGCCGAGTCGCGGGGGGCTCACTTCTTCCCGGTTTATCGCCGGAGGCTATTCGTCCTATATCTCATCGCGCTGGTGCACACTCTGATCTGGTGGGGGGACGTGTTGCACATCTACGCGGTGATCGGATTTCTGCTGCTCCTGTTCCGCACCCGTTCACCGAGAACGATCGTGGCTGCGGCTTTTGTTTGTCTTCTGGTCCCTCTTGTGTACCGGGGTGTCGTCGATGGCAACCGCACGCGTCGGCTGGCGGATCCGCAAACGGCACTAGAAGCTACGCGCGAAGCTGGACAGCGTAAGGCAAAATGGAGGGGGTGGGAGGACCAAGACCTGCGAGTCCACTCTCGGGGAAGCTTCCGTGAAATTGTGATCGAGAGAGCGCAACAGTTCACACGATGGCACACTCGGCCGGAGCTATACGTCTGGTGGCTGGGAGGCATGTTTCCGTTCCTGCTCCTGGGTTTGTACGCGGGGCGCCGAGGAATCTTCCAAGACCTTCGGGCCCACCTGCCGTTCATCCGCAAAGTGATGTGGTGGGGGCTGGGCCTGGGGATCGTCTGCGCACCGGCAGCGCACGTCCTCTCAGAGTACTTGCCGAATCCCGTATGGCCATACGTCACGCGTCGAGCGGAGGCGATCCTATGGATCATCGGCGCCCCGGCGCTCTGCTTCTTCTACGCCTCCAGCATCGTTCTCCTGGCGCAAAAGGAAGAGTGGAAGAGACGGCTGGCCCCACTCGCTACGGTAGGACGCCTGGCACTCAGCAATTATCTGCTTCAGTCGCTGGTCCAAGTCCTCATCTTTAACAGCTACGGCCTGGGACTCTACGGCAAAGTGGGGCCCTTGGGCGGAGTGGCCCTCACCTTTCTCATTTTCCCTGTTCAAGTCCTCCTGAGCATCTGGTGGATACGGCGATTCCGTTTTGGTCCAGCCGAATGGTTCTGGCGAACGCTGACCTACGGCAAACTGCAGCCCATGCGCCTTGCCGCCAAAGCATAAAGGGGCTTCTTTCAGGTGTTCACAACCTGATCGCGTTCTGATTTGCCTGGATTCCGTCTGCCCGCCTGATTCCGGCCCTTGCCTTGACGCCCTCCAGGGTTTCGCATAGAGTCAATTTTTGCTATGCGAAAGCGATTCACAACTGTCATCACGCTTTTCTTGCTCCTCCTGCTGCACGCGCCGTTGGCCGGAGCGCAGGCCGTCGCCTCCGATCCCAAGGCCGGGGAGGTGGCGCGCCCGGAATGGCCGCGCGAAGCGGTACGCGCGCCCAAGGCCATGGTGGTGAGCGATGAGGACCTCGCCAGCCAGGCCGGAGTTGAAATCCTGAAAAAAGGCGGCAACGCGGTGGACGCTGCGGTGGCCGTGGCGTTTGCGCTGGCGGTGGTGCAGCCGGCGGCGGGAAACATCGGCGGCGGCGGGTTCATGCTGGTGCGCATGGCCGACGGGCGTACGGGCTTTGTGGATTACCGCGAGACGGCGCCGAAAAAGGCGTCGCGGGACATGTACATCCGCGCGGACGGAACGCTGGATAGCGAAGCGGCCACCATCGGCTATCGCGCGGCGGCAATTCCGGGCACGGTGGCGGGCATGGAGCTGGCGCTGCGGACATACGGCACGATGAAGCTGCGCGAGGTGATGGCGCCGGCGATTCGTCTGGCCGAGCAGGGCTTTGCGGTGAGCGAAAAACTGGCGAGATCGCTGCGGGCGTCGCGACCGCTTCTGCAGCGCTTTTCGACGAGCCGGAGAATTTTTTTGAAGGACGGCGCGCTCCACCAGCCGGGAGACATGCTGCGGCAGCCAGAGCTGGCGGCTACTTTTCGACGCATTGCGGAAGGCGGCGCGGCGGAATTCTACCGCGGGGAAACGGCGCGCAAGCTGGCCGAAGAGATGGCGCAGATGGGCGGCCTGGTGACGCTGGAGGACCTGGCCGGGTACACGGCGAAAATCCGCGAACCGCTGCGCGGCAGCTACAAGTCGAACGGCGCGGAGTGGGAAGTGATTACGGCGCCGCCGCCCAGCTCGGGCGGAACGGCGATGCTCTCCGCACTAAACATGCTGGCGCCGGTGGAGTTGAAGGGCTGGAGCGATGCGCAGTCGGTGCACTGGGTGGCGGAGACGATGCGGCGCGTGTTTGCCGACCGCGCGGCATATCTGGCGGACGCAGATTTTGCGCGCGTGCCGGTTCGCGGGCTGATTGACCCGCGCTACGCCGAACAGCGCAGGGCAACGATTGATCCGCAGCGGGCGTCGTCGAGCGAGCAGGTGCGCGCGGGAGACCCGATGCCGTTTGATACGGCGGACACGAAGCGTGATGGGGCGGAACGATTTGTGGCCATGCGGCAACCCGAAGGCGAGCACACCACGCATTTTTCGGTGGTGGACGCATCGGGCAACGCGGTAGCCAACACGTACACGATCAACGAAAGCTACGGCGCGGGCGCCACAACCACCACGGGATTTCTGCTCAATGACTCGATGGACGATTACACCACGCAGCCTGGCGTGCCGAACAAGCTGTTCGGGCTGATCCAGTCGAATGCGAATGCGATTGCGCCGGGGAAGAGGTCGCTGAGCTCGATGACGCCGACGATTGTGCTGCGCGACGGGAAGCTGAGCTTTGTGACCGGGTCGCCGGGCGGGCCGCGGATTATCTCCGCGACGTTTCTAAGCGTGCTGAACTGGATGCGGCTCTCGATGGACGCACAGGCGGCCATCAATGCGCCGCGCTTCCACCATCAATGGATGCCGGACACGCTGTACCTTGAAGAAACGTTCCCCAAGAACGTGGCCAAGGAATTGGAACAGCGCGGGCACAAAGTAGTGCAGCGTTCGTGGATTGGCCAGGTGGAAGCCATCGGGATCGACCCGAAGACGGGCGAGCGGCTGGGCGCGTCGGATGCGCGGCGGCTGGGCGCCTCAGTGGGCTACTGAGGCAGCGGGAAAACATGCAGAGAGTACTTTCCACATATCTCTTTGTCGGGCAAAAGCTGACGGCGGGAATTCTCGCGGAAGTCGAGCGCGCGGGAATTCCTGCGGTGGAGTTGTTCTGCGCGCGGCAGCATTTTGACTATCGCTCGGTGGAAGTGGTGCGCGAGTTGAAGGAGTGGTTTGCGGAACACGGGTTGAAAGTGCATTCGCTGCATTCCCCTACGAGCCGGGATTTTTCCGAAAAGCGGGAGAGCACCGCGCCGATTGCGATTGCGGAGCCGGAGCGTGTGCGGCGGCTGGATGCGGTGGACGAAGTGAAACGCGCGCTGGAAGTGGCTGAGCAAATTCCGTTCCGGTATCTGGTGCAGCATCTCGGCGGGCGCGAGTCGATGGACGAGCGGCGGCGCGACGCGGCATTCAGTTCGCTGGAGCACTTGGTGTCGTTTGCCAAGCAGCGGGGGGTGATCATCGCGCTGGAAAATACACCGGGGGAACTGGCGACGCCGGCCAATCTTCGGCACTTCATCGAAGATACGCGACTGCACGACTTGCAGTTGTGCTTCGACACCGGGCACGCGCACATGGAAGAAGGCGTCGAGCGTAGCTACGAGACGATGCGGGACCTGGTGGTCACCACGCATCTCCACGACAACCACGGCGAGAAAGACGAGCACCTGCTGCCATTCGAGGGCAGCATCGATTGGGACGCGACATTGAAGGGTTTTGGACACGCCCCGGCCGCAGATAACAAATTGCCTATTGTTCTTGAGTTGAAGGACTCGGCCGTGGGCGGCGTGCACGAGCACAACACCGCGGCGGTGCTGGACCAGGTGAAGACCGCATTTGACAAGCTCGAGCGGGCCGTCACGGCAAAGGCCAATTGAACCAGTAATTCAGAATGCCCGGGGAATAGTGGGCGCTACGTGTGCAGCGAGGGAAGATGCCGGTCGTTTCGATTGAAAAAGTGGGAGAGCACGACGGAAAAGAAGTGACCATCCGCGGTTGGCTGTACAACCAGCGGGAGTCTGGGAAACTTCTCTTTCCCATCTTTCGCGACGGGACGGGGATTATTCAGGGAGTCGTGTCGTCGAAGGAGAACCCCGAGACATTTGCCAAGATGCAGGCACTGACGCAAGAGTCGAGTGTCATCGTCACGGGGACCGTGCGCGCAGACCAACGCGCGCCGGGCGGCTATGAGCTGCACGTGACCGGCGCGGAAATTGTGCAAAAGGTTTCCGAGAGCCAGCCCTATCCAATCCAACTCAAAGAGCACGGCGTCGATTTTCTGCTCGACCAGCGGCACCTATGGATTCGCACGCCGCGGCAGGCGTCCATCCTGCGCATCCGCGCGGAAGCGATTCGTGCGGCGCGGGAGTACATGGATGGGCAAGGCTACATCCTGACGGATTCGCCAATCTTCACGCCCGCGGCGTGCGAAGGAACAACGACGCTTTTCGAGGTGTCGTACATTGACGACCAGAAAGCGTACCTGACGCAATCGGGCCAGCTTTATTTGGAGGCGACAGCAGCGGCGCTGGGGAAGGTGTACTGCTTCGGGCCGACGTTTCGCGCGGAGAAATCCAAGACGCGGCGACACCTGACGGAATTCTGGATGCTCGAGCCGGAGGCCGCGTACGCGCACCTGGACGACATGATGGTGCTGGGCGAGGGGCTGGTAAGCCACGTGGTGCAGTCGGTGGTGAAGAACCGCGCGCGGGAACTCGAAACGCTGAAGCGGGACATGAAGAAACTCGAAGCCGTCCAGACGCCGTTCCCGAGAATCCAGTACGACGAGGCCATCGAGATCCTGCAGAAGAACGGAAAAGAAGTGAAGTGGGGTGACGATTTTGGCGGCGATGAAGAAACCGTGCTATCGAGTCAGTATGACCGGCCGGTGATGGTGCATCGGTATCCGACGGCGATCAAAGCGTTCTACATGGAACCGGACCCCAAGCGACCGGAATTGGCGCTGGGATTCGACATGCTGGCGTCGGAAGGTTACGGCGAGATTATCGGCGGCGGGGAGCGCATGTCGAGCTACGAGAACCTGGTGAAACGCATCCGCGAACAAGGGCTGCCGGAAGAGTCGTTCCAGTGGTACCTCGACCTGCGGCGCTACGGTAGCGTGCCGCACGCAGGGTTCGGGCTGGGACTGGAGCGCACGGTGGCGTGGATTTGCGGAACGGAGCACATCCGCGAGGTGATCCCCTTCCCGCGCATGATCTACCGAATGTATCCTTAATCGAGTTGATTCCAGTAAGGCCGGAAAGGTGAGTGGGGTCCGTGATGGCGCAGAAAACACGCATTATTGGTGTGCCGATGGATCTGGGGCAGAGCCGCCGGGGCGTGGACATGGGCCCTTCGGCGCTGCGCGTGGCCGGACTGCAATCGCGCATCAAACAGCTGAACTACATTGTGGAAGACGTGGGAAACATCCCCGTCCGGCAGGCGGAAGAGCAGCCCTACGGCGAGAAACGCGCGAAATACCTGAACGAAATCGCGGGAACCTGCAAAGACCTAGCGGAATTTGTGCAGAAAACGCTGGAAGAGGGGATGCTGCCGATTGTGCTGGGCGGCGATCACTCCACCGCTATCGGAACTGTGAGCGGTGTGGCGGCGCATTTCCGCAAACAGGAAAAGCGCATCGGATTGCTCTGGCTGGACGCGCACGGAGACATGAATACGCCCGATTCGTCGCCCTCCGGCAACGTGCACGGGATGCCGCTGGCCGCGATTATCGGCTACGGCGCGGTAGAGTTGGTCGAGTTGCTGGGCTTCAAGCCGAAAGTGGAACCGCGAAACGTGGCGGTGGTGGGCGCGCGCGACCTGGATTCGAAAGAGCGGCGGATTGTGAAGGAGTCCGGCATCCATGTGTTTACGATGCGCGACATTGACGAGCGCGGAATGCGGGATGTGATGGCCGAGGCGATTCGCTTCGTCACCGACGACACGGACGGCGTGGCGGTGAGCCTGGACCTGGACTTTGTGGACCCCGAGGACGCGCCGGGCGTGGGCACGCCGGTGCGCGGCGGCGTGACCTACCGCGAGGCACACCTGGCGATGGAGATGATCGCGGACAGCGAGAGCATGGTGTCGCTGGAAGTGGTGGAGATTAATCCAGTGATTGACGAGCACAACAAAACGGCAATGCTGGGCGTGGAATTGGTGCTGTCAGGCTTGGGAAAGAAAATTCTCTAGCAGTTGGCATTCGGACGTTTTTCGCTTTTCGAATTTCGTGTTTCGAATACCGGAACGCCGGTAAATCATCATGACCACAGACAAGAAACGGCTGAGAGTGGGCGTGCTGTTTGGAGGGCGCTCCGGAGAGCATGAGGTGTCGCTGGCGTCGGCGGCGAGCGTGATCCGGGCGCTCGATCCGGAGCGGTACGAGGCCGTGCCCATCGGGATCAGCAAAGACGGGCGGTGGATGGCTGGAACGGGCGCGCAGAAACTTCTGCCGGAGGTATTGAAAAGCGGCCAGCGCGTGGTGTTGCCGGCAGACCCAAACGTGGGCTCGCTGGTGCCGTTGGGCGAAGGCAGCGGCGGCGCGCTGCGGGTGGATGTGGTGTTTCCCGTCCTGCACGGCACGTTTGGCGAAGACGGAACAGTGCAGGGACTGCTGGAGCTGGCCGGGCTGCCGTACGTCGGGGCGGGCGTGCTGGGGTCCTCGGTAGGCATGGACAAGGATATGCAGAAGCGGCTGTTCAAGCAGGCCGGATTGCCGGTGGGCGAATTTCTAGCGGTGCCGCGCGGCACATGGGAAAAGCATCCCGATGCGGTACTACGCGCCATTAAGAAAAAGTTGAACTACCCAATGTTCGTGAAACCGGCGACGCTGGGCTCGTCCGTGGGTATGACGAAAGTGAAGAAGCAGAATGAGCTGGCGGCGGCGATGGACCTGGCCGCGGAATTTGCGCAAAAGATCATGGTGGAGCGCGGAATCAAGGGGCGAGAAATTGAGGTTGCCGTGCTGGGGAACGAGGAGCCACAAGCGTCGTTACCGGGCGAAATCGTGCCGCACCGCGAGTTCTACGACTATACGGCGAAATATCTCGAAGACGGCACAAAGCTGGTTATCCCCGCAAAGCTGAGCAAAGCGCAAGTGAAGAGATTTCAGGAATTCGCGGTGCGCGCATTCCGCTGCGTAGAATGCCTGGGGATGGCGCGGGTGGATTTCTTCCTCGAGAAGCGTAGCGGAAGAATTCTCCTAAACGAGATCAATACGATTCCCGGCTTTACCTCCATCAGCATGTACCCCAAACTTTGGGAGGCAAGCGGGATCACCTACCGCGAACTGATCGACCGGTTGATCGATCTGGCACTGGAACAGCACAGCGAAAAAGTCCGCACGAAATATACCATCGAGCTTCCTGCGGGGGCAGCGGGCGCGCTCGAAGGCTGAGCAGGCCAATCTCATCTTTGATAGCCAACGGCAATTGTGAGCGGAGGAGATTGTGGGACTTCTGGACGCAAGCGACGAAGAGCCGAAATCGAAATTGCGGCGATGGGTGGTGACCGGGGCGGTTTTTGCGCTGTTGATGGCGTTCGGAATCTGGTGGATGCTTCGCTTCCATGCGGAAAAGAAAACCGTAGAGCAGTTCTTGCACGCCGTGATCGCCGACGACATGCAAAATGCTTACCAGATATGGAAGCCGTCGGGCAGCTACAGTTATAAGGACTTCGTGGACGATTGGAGCCCGTCAGGATATTACGGCCCAATCAAGAGCTACCTCATCGAGACGGCGCAGCAAACGAGCGGGGCCAGCGGCGTGACTGTGGTGGTGGAGCTGAGTCCATTCGAGTCCTTTCCGGACAAAGACGACAAGGTGAAGAACTACCGGACAAAAGAAGTGCGGCTGTGGGTGGAAAGCCGGGATATGTCGATGGGGTTTGCGCCTTAGAAGCAGTGGCTAGTGGCTAGAAAGTTCGCGGAGGGCGGCGAGGAGTTCAGCGGGAGAAACGGTAGCGGTTCCCAGCTTGCCGACGACCACGCCGGCGGCGGCATTGGCGAGGACAGCAGCTTCGCGCAGAGAAGCACCCGCCGAAACAGCGAGCGCCAACGTGGCCAGAACAGTGTCACCGGCGCCGGTGACGTCAAACACTTGTCGCCCGGATGAATGAAGTTGCGCGCGCTGGCCCAGGCGACCAACCGGCGGCTCCTGGCTGGTGGCAGAAATGTGCACGGCCTTCGCGGCGTCCTGCTCCAGGACGCTCATTCCCTTTTCTCCGCGCGTGATGATCACCGCGGGACACTTGAATTTCTCCAACAATTGAGCGGCAGCCTGCTCCACGGAAGCATCGTCGTCGAGCGCGCGCGAAACCAGAAAGCTGGCCTCGCCACGATTCAGCACGATGACGGTGGCTCCGGGATACGTGGCCAGCATGGACCACTTCGGCTTGACGAAGGACTTGATGCCGAGCTTGGCGCAGGCGCTCAGGACGCGGGCGGCAACGGCGTCGGTGACCACGCCCTTATCGTAATCGGATATCACAACGGCGTGCAGCGTGGGAAGCACGGCCATGGTGCGGCGGATTAGGAGCTCCTCCATCTCCGGGCGGAGCGGCGAGCGGGTTTCGCGGTCCACGCGCACAATTTGCTGATGGCGGGCGATGATGCGCGTCTTGATGGTCGTCCTGCGCGCGGAATCCTCGATGATTCCCTTCTCTGGCAGCTTCAGCTGACGAATTAATGAACGAAGCAAATTGGCTGCGACGTCTTTGCCGGCAGCACCGAAGGGCACAACGCCGGCGCCAAAAGCGACCAGGTTAGCGGCGACGTTGCCTGCACCTCCCAGGACGAGTTCTTCCTTTTCAAAATCCACCACGGGCACGGCGGCTTCCGGCGAGAGGCGGGAGGCCTTGCCCCAGACATAGCGGTCGATCATCCAGTCGCCGAGGACGCCGAGGCGGCGGCCGGAAAAGGCTTTCACGATGCGCGTCAGGCGTCGGATGGAAGGTTTTTCGAGATGCTTGAATTTGCGCATAGTTCAGAAAGAAAGCAATTGAGATTTAAGATTTGAAATTTGAAAAACAAAACATGATCAACAGAGCAAGTCTCTTGAAAACTGATTTAAGTTGTTCCCAATGCCGACGTGTGAGAAGCAAATGGCTCTGTCTCCGCTAAAAGGGCTTCACAAGCCTCGCGAACCTGCTCGGGCGTGACGGAAAGAATACAACGGGGCTCGTCGAATGCATAGCAGCGATCGCCGCGGCAGGGATTGCAGGAAAACTCATTCTGGACCACGCGGTGGGGCACCTCCCAGGGGCGCCAAGTGACCGAATCGCTCGAACCGAAAATGACCACGGCGGGGCGGCCAGTAGCGGTGGCGAGGTGCGCTGGGCCGCTATCGTTGCCGAGGAAAAGACGCGCGCGGGAAATGAGGGCGATCAACTCGCGAAGAGAGAGTGAATCAAACACTACAGCAGGAGAAGGAAAGAGACGGCAAACGGTGGAAACGAGTTCGCGGTCACCCGGGCCGAGGACGATCACCGGCGCGAGGTGGTGCTGCAAATGAAGCCACTTTGCAGCGGCGGCAAATTGATCGAGGGCCCAGCGCTTGGTGAAATACGTGGCGCCGGGGTGGAGGACAGCAAAGGGAGAGTGCGGCCCGACGCCATTGGCGGCAAGCAGATGCTCAACGGAAGCAATGGCGTCCGGCTGGGGAAAAATCTGCGCGGGAGGAATCGACGACGGGGGCAGGCCGGCCCAATAGAACTGCATCAGGCGGTGCTCGACGGTGTGAAAGTGCTGGCGGGCATCGAGCGCGCCGACATCGGGAATGCGCTGGTTGTACAGAAAGGCGAACCGGCAGTGCGACCAGCAGATGCGCGAGGGAGAGCCGGCGGCGGCGGTCAGAAACGCGCTAGTGGGTCCGCCGTGCTGGTTGAAGGTGACGGGAAACCGCCGGCGGCGAAGCGAGGTGGCGGTGGAGAAAAAATCGCGGTGAAGCAGAACATTGTCGACGGCAGGGTTTCCTTCCAACACAGGGGCAAAAGGCGGCTCAACGAGAACCGAGAGGCGGAGGTCGGGGCGCCAGGCGTGCAGAGCGGCGAGGGCCGGGGTAAGCATCACCAGGTCGCCGAGCGATCGCAGGCGAATGATGAGGATTTCCGCGCCCTGCGGAAGGTCGACCAGGATGCGGGAAGTGCTAATTGGCTTCAATGCGGGCTTCGTCCACCAGCATGACAGGAATGTCGTCCCGAATAGGATAGACGCGACGGCAGGTGGAACACTTCAAGCCATGATTATCCGGCGTCAAGCTGACGGGAGTCTTGCAGAGAGGACAGACCAAGATTTCGAGAAGTTCCTTGCTGACTGCCATCGTGGGCCTCCGAGAACAAGACTCTAGCAGAGGGCTACGCGGAGGGCAACGTCTCGGCCATCCTCGACGCGAGCGGGGCTAATGCGCGGTGGAGAGCCGGAGCGAAAAGTGCGCGGCCCACGGGGTGTTCGGAGCAAGCTCCAGGTACCAGACGGGCATGATCTGCGAGCCCTGGTAGACGCGCTCAAAACCGTCTTCGGATTCGGAGACAGTTTCGATGGGAGCGATCCAGTAGCACCCGGCGCCGGGTGCGTCGAAATGCGCCGAAACGTCTTGCCACTCGTCCACAGCGCGGAAAACGGGGGGCGCGAGCTCGCCGCAGAAAGAAAGCGGATGCCGGGCGCCGTTCGATTCGAAAAAGCGGTCGGACTCTGTTGCGGCGAGAAGATTCAGGATGATCTCAAGGCCAACCTGAATGCGAAGGGGTTCCGCATGGTTATGCGAAAGACTCAAGTCGCAGGAAATTTCGCAGACATTCTCGGTGCGAGAAAACGAAAAGGTCTTCACGGCGCGCACAATCGGAATGGAAGAGGCATCTGCGACCGCGGAAGAAAGGGGGCCTTCCTGCACGAATTCGATTTTTTCCGCCGAGGCAGAGGCCACGCCGTACGCGCCGGCGGCGAACGGGGCGCTGGCATCGAGCGTCAGCGCTTCGTAGTCGGCCAGTTTCTTCCACGGGGGAAAGAGCAGCAGTCGGAAAGCGTGCCGGGGCCACTGATCGTACCGGAGGCGCCGCTCGAGGCCCGGCTCTTTCACTTTGAGCTGGTCGTGAATGGAAACGACAGCTTGGACCGCGCCGGAGGCGGCTTCGCGCAGCCGGGCGTGGTACGCCTCCGGGCGGCGCTGGAGCGAATTGACCAGCGTAGCGTCGCTGGGACGGAAGTCGAGCAAGGGCACCGTGGCGCCGTCAGAAGGGTTGAACAGCGCGGCGAAGGTTTCGGTGACGAGATAGAAATCCTCGCGGCCATCGGCATCGAAATCCAGACGGGAAAGGTCCGCGTAACTGGAACGCGCCTGTTCGGCGCCGTCCGCGATTTTCTCGGCGCGTATGAGATCGCGCCACAGCGTAGTACGGAGATGCGGCGCATACAATCCGCCGAAAACACCGTGCCAAAAAGCGTCGTTGCACTGGCCACGAAGAAGGAAGGTAGTGGCGTCCTCCAGTGCGCGTCGCAGCGGCAGGCCGCGGCGCGTGGAGGCGGCGAGCTGACGAATTTTCCCCGAGACGTGCAGCATCTTCTTATGCAGGAGATTGGCTTCGGAATACTTGCTGAAAAAACTGCGCCAACTGCTTCCCCGCAGAAAGGAGGAGATGTCCGGGCGGCCGGAAAACTCCTGCTGCACTTGATGGAAGCGCTGGCGAGTGCGCGTGGGCAGAGCCCATTCCATCATTTCCGAATAGGAAGCTGTGGGCAAGTCGGCGCGGCCGAGCGGCGGATGCGCGGCAAGAAAGTCGCCCGGCGTAGTGGTGACGAGCCACTCCGCATTTGTCTCCAGGGCGGTGAAGAAACGCTCCAGCCAGCCATCTTCGAAACAGTGCTTCCACGTGCCGGGCCAAACGCCGAATTTTTCGCAGTCGTCGCCCATCGCCGCGAGCCCGCCGGGATGCTCGGCGGCAAAGGAGCGCAGGACGGCGATGTTTTCTTCGACGCTGGCGAAGGGAATGAGGTAGCGGAGCTTTTGCAGGCCGGGAATCAGTTTCACGGATGATCCGAGATCTTCCGCCATGTAGTAGCCGTGGAGCTGAGAGGGCTCGAAGCCGGCGGCGAGGAAGTGGATGTCGTCGACAAGCGTATAGCCCACGCCCGCGAGGGCCAACGTGGACGGAAGTTGCGGCTCCCAGACGCGCTCGGCGAGCCAGGCACCTTCCGGGCGGCGGCCAAAATGTTTTTCCAGATAGTCGCCCTGACGGCGGATTTGCTCGAGGCGGTCGCCCAGCGGAATCGAAATCAGGATGGGCTCGTAAAAGCCGCCCCCGATCAGCTCGACCTGGCCGCGTTGGACGAGTACCCGCAGCAGTTCAAAAAACTTTGGCTGGGATTTTTCAAACCATTCGAGAAGCGAGCCGGAATAGTGTAAACCCATGCGGACGGAGGGGTGGCGCAACAGCGCTTCGAGGAACGGTACATAGGATTGCCGGCTGGCACGCTCGAGGACGTCCTCGAAATTGCCGGCCGGCTGGTGCGAATGAATCAGGAAACAAAGATGCAGCTTCGACAAACGCTCACCCCGCGACACTGCGAACGAAGAGAATAGCGCAGCCGAGATGAAAAATCGAATTTAGCGGGTCAGGAGAAAATAACCGCCAGGCGCGTGGTGCGCGCCGCGGCGAATGACTCAAGCCGCTGCGAGTAACGCTCGAGGCCCCGTTGCAATTCTTCTTCCGAGACCGTGGCGGGAGCGAATATGACGCTGACCAGCGAACGCGTCGCCTCGGTGATCATGGTGCGCGTGGAGTCACTGATGGGGCAGCCAAAAGGGCCTTGTGAATCCACCAGAATGGGGCGGCCGGCCAGATGCCAGGTTTGCTTGCCAATGCCCTCATAGGATTCGCCGTTCTGTCCCAGGCGCATGACGATGGGCGGGTCGAGGTGAGCGCGGTCGTAGAGACCAAAAGGCCAGCCGGTCTCAATGGAACAGAGATTGCAGACGTCCACAACATTGGAAATGCGATAGAGGCCTTTGCCCTGCACCACGCGGCGAAGCAGCGCTTCGGAAGAAGGCCGATAGCGAGAGGGGTCCACGCCCCAGGCACGGAACATCGCGCGAACTCCGCGGACGGAGTCAAGCAGAGCGACCTGATCGATGGTATGCGTGCGGCGGATGCGGTCGCAGACGGCGTCCATCTCCGCGGCGAGGCCCGCATGGACGAGTTGTACCTGAACATCCGTCGCTTCGATGAGACCCAGCTTCACGCCCGGAATTTGAATGGCGATGGACATGACAGCAGACCATACTCCGAAAGAAAAAACCAAGGCTGGTATTATGCCGAGAGTCGGGCGGAGGGAGCAACTTGAAGGTGCGAAAAAGCGGCGCGGAACGTGGGGAACAATTCCAGCAAGGGGTGGACCAGTTCAACGCGGGAAAGTTTTTTGACGCGCATGAAAGCTGGGAGACCATCTGGCTCAAGGCGCCGGAGCCGGACAAGATATTTTTGCAGGGCATCACGCAAGTGACCGCAGCATTCCACCATCATTCGCAGGGAAACCGCGAGGGAGCGGAATCATTGCTGCAAAAAGGACTGCAGAAGCTTGAACAGTTCCCTGCCGACTACCGGGGAGTGCGACTGGAAAAGCTGCGCGAGGAACTGAGGAAGTGGGCAGCGGCGTTACAAAAGGTAAAACACAGGCCAAGAATGAAGAAACCCAAAATTGGCTGGGCACGAAAAAGAAAGGGCTGAGAGGACAGGCTGAAGCCTGGCCCTACTCGACGATGACCTTGCCGCTCATGCCGCGGTGGCCCATGCCGCAAAAGACGGAGCAGCGGAAAATGTAGGTGCCAGGACGCTCGGCGACAAATTCGATGGTGCGTTCCTTGTTTTCTTCGAGCTTGAAATTATTCTGGTTGTCCACCATGCGAAGGCCGGGCTCTCCACTCTCCGGAGTGCCTTCGGGATACAGCCGAATCTTGAAACCGTGGGTGCGGTCGGTGGCACGGATCTTCAGCTGAACGCGAGTTCCCTTCGTGACGCGAATTTCGTCCGGCGAGTACTCGTACTTTTTCGCAGTCATTTCGACGACCTGAACGGATTCTTCCGTTTTTGCCTGTGCGCCGGCGCGCAGGGCAGCGCCGACGACGAGCAAACCCGCAAGCAAAATTGCAGCGATGCCGAAGAGTTTTCTCAAAACCAGTTTCTCCCATCTGAAAGACGTTTCAAAACTGTACCGGCCGACAGGCCGCAGCGAGGGCGGGCAAAAAAATTCTCTCCTACCAACGCAAGAGAGCGGCCTCGGCAGCGAAGCCGGGACCCAGCGCCAAGAGCACGCCATAGTCGCCGGGTTGTGGCTCCCCAGAGCGGCGCACCTCGTCCAAAACGAAAAGGACCGTGGGCGAGGACATATTTCCAAACCCGCGCAGAACGCGTCGCGAGAAGCGCAAATCTGCTTCCGCCAAGCCGAGGAACTCCGAAGCGGAATCGAGGACTTTGCGGCCGCCGGGATGAAGAATCCAGAAGCGAACATCTTCGCGACGGAGACCGCGGGGCAACAGCAGGGAGTCAAGGCAACGGCCGATGATAGGCCCGGCGAGTTCGCGGATTTCCGCTGCGAGGACGATGCGCAGCTTGCCGTCGCAGTGCTCGAAGCCGACTTTGTCGAGCAGGCTGGGATCGAGGACGGACTGAAATCCAAGAACACAAGGCGGCGCAGCGGCGCCATGGCCATTGTTCGCCGGGGTCGAATGGCCGTTCAAAGAAAGCACGAAGGCGGCGGCGCCATCGGCGCAAATGGCATTGCCGATGATGGTCTCCATGGAGGTATCGAAAAAATAGCAGGCCGAGCAGATTTCCACTGCGATGGAAAGGACGCGACTGCCGGGATTGGCGCGGGCGTGGTCGCTGGCGCGTTGCAGCAGCGGAAGCGCGCCGGCACAGCCATGGCCGAGCAAGGCGCCGCGCTGCACGTCGCAGCGCAGGCCGAGATCGCTGACAAGCAGCGTGGAAAGATCAGGGCAGAGATAACCGGTACAGGAGGCGACAAGAACGCAATCGATGTCGCCGACGGCGAGGCCGGCCTGGTCAAGGGCGCGACGCGCCGCCAGAGCGGCCAGATGCCGCGCACCTTGCAAGTAGCGCGCGTGGAGCTGGTCAGGAGTTTCGTTGGGGACAAAAGCTTCGGGGTCAAGCCAAAAGTGACGGAAGTCGATATCACTGTTCAAAAAAATCTGGCGAATGCGCGAACTCGAATATCCGCAGAGGGCAAAAGTCTCCTCTTGCGAAAAGCGGCGCGGCGGTACAGCCGTGGCGCAGGAAAGAAGCACCGGCGCGGCCGCGCGAGTCAGAGCTTGTGACGAGAGTGTAAGTGCGCCCTCAGTGATGCTCATGTGGATGTTCCTTTGGATGCAGAAAACGCCCCGGGCGACTACCGAAAAATGAGGAAAGTGGAGAGTATCAAAACGAAGGGCAGGGGTGTGTGGAAAGCTGGTTCCATTGACGCAGGTCCAAGAGGGTGAGAATCTACACGGCGAAGTTAGGAATTCACAACCTGTGCGAATCAGCGCCAAAGGCGAATACGCGGCGAAAGCGGTGCTCCATCTGAGTCTCCGCTATCCAAACGTGGTGACCATTCAGGAGGTGGCCGCGCAGCACCGCATCCCGGCAAAATATCTGGAGCACATCCTGCTCAGCTTGAAAAAGGCCGGGGTGCTGGAAAGCCGGCGGGGCGTGAAGGGCGGTTACCGGCTGGCAAAGGAGCCCGCGCAGGTGACGATGGGAGAAGTACTGCGAGTGGTGGACGGGAAGTTTTCGGAGTCGAGTTGCATCGAGGTCAACCTGAAAAACGGCTACGCGTGCCCTGAAAGCGATTCGTGCGGGCTGAAGCAGGTGTGGCAGGACGTGCAGAACGCGGTGGACAAGATTTTGTTTGAGACCACGTTTGAGGACTTGAGGAAGCGGACGCTGGGCGGCATGGCGCGCAATCCGAAATCTGCGGCGAACGAAATATAGCGAGGGATGGCGAAAAGTTGCTGTCCGCGCAAAGCGCGGAGAAAAGAGAATGCGGAGAGCCCGGAAAGGCCCGCCGCATGAGACTTTCCGAACCGGGAATCCGCGCTGCAGCTACTTCTGCTGCTTGGTGTACCAATCGGCGTTGATGGGGGTGAAGTTGGCCCACTTTTCCGGCAGGTCTTCGAGGGCAAAGATCGCGGTCACCGGGCAGACCGGGACGCATGCGCCACAGTCAATGCACTCCACGGGACTGATGTAGAGCTGAGTCTCCGCTTCAAAAGCGGGCTCGTCCTTGCGCGGGTGAATACAATCCACCGGACAGACGTCCACGCAAGCAGTGTCCTTGGTACCGATGCAAGGCTCAGCGATTACGTATGCCATTCCAAGTTCTCCTTGAGCAAGATGTAGCCGAATTGCAGCTTTAACAAAAAATGCAAATGAACCTGCGGCGCAGGCCAGAAGGGGTTACACCCCATTCTGTCTTTTTTATACCATCAAAATCGCAAGGGGACAAGCAAGGCCGAAGGGTAGAGCAAGGTTGTCCCAACCCGCGGCAGGGGCTAGAATGGGGCCGCAATAGGGGTAACAATCCGGCAGGAATTTGCGTCTAACAGGGTGATCAATTCCCGAACGCCGGAAGGCCCAAGAGCGACCGCACTCATGGGGAAAGCGAGGATGAAATCATGACGTCCGTGAAAAGAATGCTTGGTGTTGCGCTGGTGACCGCGAGCGTGGCGCTGGCCATGGCTCAGCAGCCGCCGGCCCCGCAGATCACCATCGGAGGGAAAGTGCCCAACTTGAAGTTGCAAACGCTGTCGGGCGCAGCGTCGCAATTACACAGCCTGAACGGACAAAACGGCACTCTTTTGCTCTTCGTGGCAACGAAATGCCCGGTTTCCAATGACTACAACGAGCGCATGGCCGCGCTGGCGCGGGATTACACGAGCCGCGGATTCGCCGTGATCGGCATCAATTCAAACAAAACCGAGCCCGCTGACGAAGTGAGCAAGCATGCCGCCGAAAGAGGACTGGCGTTTAGCATTCTGAAGGATTCGGATAATGCGGTGGCGGATTACTTCGGGGCGTCGTTCACACCAGAAGCTTATCTCTTCGACCGCGACTGGACGCTGCGCTATCACGGGCGGATCGACGACAGCCGCAACGCGGCCAACATCACCTCGCAGGACTTGCGCACAGCGATGGACGCGCTGCAGACGGGCAAGGCGGTGCCCGTAGCGGAAACCAAAGCGTTTGGCTGCACGATCAAGCGAGTGGCCAAGGGATCGTGAGCGGGGTCTACTTTACGGCAACGATACGAAGCGCGCGTCCGGCAATTCTTCTGCTGCTCGGTGCCATACTGGTGTTCAGCGGCAGCGGGCACGCACAGGCTAAGAAATCGCAGGTCAAACCCTCCACTGCGGACCCTGCAATAATTGAACTCCGCGATTACCAAACGCTCCTGGAAAAACATCGCGGAAAGCCTGTGCTAGTGAATTTTTGGGCAACATGGTGCGAGCCATGCCGGGATGAATTTCCGATGTTGAACGAGCTGACGCGCGCGTATGGGCCGCGGGGCCTTCAGGTGCTGGGCGTCAGTCTGGATGAAGACGTGGACATCAATCTGGTGCGACGCTTCCTGGCCCGCATGAATCCCGTGTTTTCCAATTTCAGGAAAAACCCGGGCAAGGACCAAGATTTCATCAACGGCGTGCACGCGAAATGGAGCGGCGCACTGCCAGCGACATTTTTCTACGACCGGGAAGGACGCATGGCTGCCACGCTCGTCGGCGAGCACCCGCGTCCCGAATTCGAAAAAGTGATACAAGAATTGCTGCCAAGTGCCTCGCCCGCCGCTGCGGGAGCCGCCCGCAAGTCCGCGCCCTGAAAGGGAAACTCCCATGCTGTTGACACGCGGAAACAAGATCACGTGGCTGGGCCATTCCACATTTGCGATTACGTTGCCGAGCGGAAAAGTGGTGCTGCTCGACCCGTGGCTGACGGAAAATCCCGCCTGTCCGGAAGCACAAAAATCGCCGGCGCGGGTGGACACGATGCTAATCTCGCACGGACACGGCGACCATTTAGGTGATGCCGTGACGCTGGGAAAGAAATTCAAGCCGCAAATTGCGTGCAACTATGAAATTTACCTGTGGCTGGCGTCGAAAGGCGTTGAGAACATCAGTCCAATGAACAAGGGCGGGACACAACGCCTGGGCGAAATCGAAGTGACCATGGTAGACGCGAAACACTCCAGCGGAATCGAAGACGACGGCAAGGTCGTCTACGCAGGAGAGCCGGCGGGATTTGTGGTGCGGTTGCCCGGCGGACTGACGATGTATCACGCAGGCGACACGGCCGTCTTCGGCGACATGAAATTAATCGGCGAACTCTATGAGCCGGAACTGGCGTGCCTGCCCATTGGAGACTTGTTTACCATGGGGCCGCGCGAGGCGGCGAAAGCCATTCGGTTGCTCAACGTGCGGCACGTGATCCCCATGCACTACGGAACGTTTCCCGTGCTCACGGGAACGCCAGCCGCCCTACGCAACATCACACAAGATATCCTGGGACTGGAAATCCACGCCTTGAAACCGGGGGAAACGTTAGACTAGCGCGCTAGCACAGGGTTCATGAAAAAATGAAAAACGTCATTATTGATGCTGCGGTGGAAAAGTATCTCTACGGCCTCCTCCCCGAACGCGATACGGTGCTGCGGGAAATGGAGCGGCTGGCGAAGAAGCAGGACATCCCCATCGTCGGGCCAGCCGTGGGACGGCTGCTGGCGCTGCTGGTGAAGGTATCCGGCGCGAAACGCATTTTTGAAATGGGGTCGGCAATCGGGTACTCGACGATCTGGCTGGCGCGGGCGGCAGGAAGCGGCGCAGAAGTTTTCTATTCCGATGGCAATCCTGCAAATGCAAGAAAAGCCAAAGACTTCTTCCGGCGCGCGGGGGTCGGCCGCAGAATCACAGTGCTGGTGGGCGACTCGCTCAAGTTGCTGGATCGCGTGCCGAAAAAGTTTGATTTGGTTTTTATTGACGTGGACAAGCACCAGTATCCGGCGGCTTTGCGCAAAGCACTGCCGCGACTGCGGCGAGGCGGGCTGCTGGTGACTGACAACACGCTGTGGAGTGGGCGCGTGACTCGCAAGGCAAGAGATGCGGCGACGCGCGGGATTCAAGAATTCAATCGCCGTACATACCATTCGAAAGCGCTCTTCCCTGTTCTGATTCCGTTGCGCGACGGCTTGACCGTGTGCCGAAAACTTTAACTCGCACTCTTCCATCATGCGTTAGCGCGAATGGAAAAGATTCCGGACAAGAAATAAAACGTTCGCGGGGCGCTCGGCAAGCCGGCGCATAAAATAGGGAAACCACTCGGTGCCGTAAGGAATGTACACGCGCATGCGATAGCCATCGCGGACAAGTTGTTGCTGCAAATCGGTGCGAATGCCGTACAACATTTGAAATTCGAACGCATCCTTCCCGATTCCCTGCTTCGCAGCAAAATCCACTGTAGCGTCAATCATGCGCGGATCGTGCGTGGCAATGCCGTGATAGATGCCGCTGGGGAGCAGGAGCTGCATCAGGCGGACATAGTTTTGGTCCACATCCTCTTTTTTTGGAAATGCGATGGACGCCGGCTCGCGATAGGCGCCTTTGCAAAGCCGGATGCGGCAGCCGATGGCAAGAAGATCCCGGATGTCCTGCTCGCTGCGAAAGAGATAAGCCTGAATAACGGTGCCGACGCGGTCGTACTTCGCGCGAGCGCGCATGACGAGAGCGATGGTGCGCGCGGTGTAGGGCGAACCCTCCATGTCAATGCGAAGGAAGTTGCCGAGACCCGAGGCGCGGTCCACGACGGATTCGAGGAGCGAAAAGCAAAAGTCGTCGCTGAGATCGAGGCCGAGCTGGGTGAGTTTGAGAGAGACGTTGGCGTCGAGTTTTTCAGCGGCGATGCGATCGAAGTTTTCGAGGTAGGCATCGCGCGCGCGGCGGGCCTCGCCTTCTGTGGACACGTTTTCGCCGAGGTGATCGAGGCTAACGGTCATGCCGGCCTGATTGCAGGCGCGCGCGGCGGCGACAGCTTCCGCCAGCTCTTCACCTGCCACGAAGCGGCGGGACATCCGGCGCGAAACGGGATTGCCCGTGACCAGTTTAGCCAACAGCTTGCTCTGGGAGAGATAGATTAGAAAAGCACGCATCATGAGAGAAAGCTCCGAGGAGCGCAGGGGCGGGGGGAAAGCAGCGCGAGCGGCAGGGGATCAGAGGGCATGAAGTGTTGAGCTAGTGTCCTTGGGATTCGAGCCAGCGCTCGGCGTCGATGGCGGCCATGCAGCCGGAGCCTGCGGCGGTGACGGCCTGGCGATAGCGATGGTCCTGCACGTCTCCACAGACGAAAACTCCTTCCACATTGGTGAGCGTGCCGTTGCGCGCGCCGAGGTAGCCGGCGGCGTCCATCTCCAACTTGCCGCGAAAACTATTGGTGTTGGGGGTGTGCCCAATGGCCATGAAAACGCCTTCTGCCGGGATGGTTCTGACTTCGCCGTTTCCGGCATGGCGTACGCGCACTCCCTCGACGACACCTTTTTCGACATCAAGAACTTCTTCAATGATGTAAGGCGTGAGGAATTGAATTTTTTCGTTCTTGTGCGCGCGGTCCAGCATGATTTTGGAAGCGCGGAATTCACTGCGGCGATGAATCAGCGTGACCTTGCTGGCGAACTTGGTGAGAAAGGTGGCTTCTTCCATCGCCGAATCGCCGCCGCCCACCACCACGATTTCCTTGCCGCGGAAAAAGTAGCCGTCGCAGGTGGCGCACGTAGAGACGCCATGGCCCATCAGCTTGCGTTCCGATTCTAGGCCGAGCAGGCGGGCGGAAGCGCCGGCAGCAACGATGAGGGCTTTGCACTCGTACACGTCCTTGCCCACGGTGACGACGAACGGGCGGCGGCCGAGGTCCACGTCGGTGACGGCCCCGGCCTTAAATTCCGCGCCAAAGCGCTGGGCCTGCTTGCGCATGTTTTCGATCAGCTCGGGGCCAAGAATGCCCTCGGGAAAACCAGGATAGTTTTCGACCTCGGTGGTGAGGGTGAGCTGGCCTCCGGGCTCGTGGCCGTCAATAACAATCGGCTTGAGGTTGGCGCGCGCTGTATAGATGGCGGCGGTGAGGCCGGCGCAGCCACTACCGATGATGAGGACATTTTGAACCATGCTCGCTCCCGCGGATTAGACGCAACCAGCAGATGAAACGACGCACGCACAAAAGCCAGTCATTCTAACACCGGCGCGGCTGACGGGCGACTTCATTGGAGCCTGCTCGCTTTCGCGGCGCCCGGTTTTGATCCGACATCCACCCCCGGGGGGTATCATCGACATTGTCAACCGGCTGAGGCGGCAGAAGTTGCGCAATTCGATGATCGCGATGATGGGGGATCATGGGGCATCATCGCGACGTCCAGGACTCATTCTCGAAGCACACCTCCGCCGGGCCACGCTGGACGAGCCGGGCACATGGCACGCACCGGCACATAATAGCTTATTGACATTGTAATGTAAACGCATATTTCTTATGGGAAATACACGCAAGGCCCGGGGCACCGTTTGCTTCCCTGCTGCGGGGTAGTCCATAATGCTGGGGTTTTGCTGAGCAGAAATATCCGGAGAGGAGAACGCTTTTGACGCGCACGCCAGGGACCTATGCCGTATTCGATACCACGCTGGGGAAAATCGTCATTCGACTGCTGGAAAAGGAAGCGCCGAAGACGGTAGCGAATTTTGTGGGATTAGCCGAGGGGACCAAAGAGTTCCGCGATGCGAAAAGCGGGCAGAAAGTGAAGCGGCCGTTCTACGACGGGATGGCCTTTCACCGCGTAATCCCCAACTTCATGATTCAGGGCGGGTGCCCGCTGGGAACCGGCACGGGCGATCCGGGATACAAGTTCGAAGACGAATTCCACAGCTCGCTGCAGCACGACAAGCCGGGAAAACTCTCCATGGCCAACTCCGGGCCGGGCACCAACGGCAGCCAGTTCTTCATCACCGTGGCGGCCACGCCGTGGCTCGATAATCACCACTCGATTTTCGGCGAAGTGGTCGAAGGACAGGACGTGGCCGACAAGATTTCCAAGGCGGCGCGTGACAAGAACGACCGGCCGCAGCAGACGGTGGTGCTCCAGAAGGTGACCATCGAGCGGGTCTAGGGCCATGCTGCGTCCGGCGAAACTGATCCGGTTGGGACAAGAACTGGTGTTCGTGCTGCTCGGCTTGCTACTGATCAGCGTGGCGGCCATGGGACGCTTTTTGTGGGACCGCAAGTCAGAAATGTGGGTCGCACTAGGAGCGCTGCTGCTTCTGCTGGGGGTGCGGGCGTGGCTGCGCGCCGGGAAATACGTGACGCGGTGGGAGCATCGTGCGCGCGGTGCGTCGCTCGTGCTGCTGGGCGTTTGCATGCTGGCAATCACCCTGGCGCCGTTTGGCTGGATTGCGGCGCTGCTGGGCACGGCGGGCGGAGTGCTGGCGCTGCGTGGCGTGGTGATGGCTGTGCTCGTGCTGCGAACGAATTAGACTCGACTCAGGACCCATGGACCCACAACTAAAGAAAAAAGCGCTGCGCATGGTGAGCTACGGCTTGTATGTGGCGACGGCGCATGCCGGGGAAAAATATGCAGCGGGCACCGTGACGTGGCTTTCACAGTGCTCGTTCGAGCCGCCGCTGGTGATGGCGGGTATCCGGCGCGATAGTGCGCTGTACAGAACCATCAAGACATCGCACGCGTTTGCGGTGCACATCGTCGGGAAGAGTCAGAAAAAACTGGCGACCACGTTTTTCAAAGCTGCGGAAGTTGATGGCGACAAGCTGAGCGGTTACCGGTTCGAGGCAGGCAAGACAGGCTCACCAATTTTGGCGGACGCGGCGGCGTGGTTTGAGTGCCGCGTAGTAGATGAAGTAAAGCGCGGCGACCATACCGTGTTTGTGGCCGAAGTCGTCGCCGCGGGCGTGCGCCGCGAAGAAGAGCCGCTGACGGTGCGGGCGGCGGGGTTTGCGTACGGCGGGTAGTGCCTCGCGTTTGAATTCCCTGCCCTGTTTGGAGAACGTCAAGAACCCAACATAGAAAGCAGCGTCGAGCCGCCGCATTCCGAAGTGCGCGAAGCGAGCTTCGCGCGGCACGGCGGAAGCAAGCTTCCGCACTCCACGCGCACAGGCTACAAGCCTGTGCTACGACGAGTGGAATTCGCGGGAGCAGGCGCCACAGGGACAGATTTCGCGCAGATAATCGAAGCTGTAGATGCCGGTGGCGTGGCCGTCGGAGAAATCAAAGCGGATAGCGTAGTTGCCGACGGAATGGGCGGCAAGCGCTTTCGCCGCGGGCTTGAACATAGGCAGAGAGGCTCCCATGCCCGGCGGCGGAGCAGGCCCAGGGCTGGCCGCAAATGGCGCAGCTGATTTTTTCTTGCGCGCGTCGTCGCACGTCGCGCAGGGACATTTTTCGCGGAGATAGACGAAATCGTAGTGGCTGGAGTGGCCGTCGGACCAGGTGATGTCCACGCCGGCGCCGGTGGAGACGTGAATTTTCACCGAGGCGGGTTTCTTTCGAGAGTCGAGCGGCAGCGGCATCGGAGGAACATCTTAGCAAATCCGGCACAGAGGCAGCGCCCGGCTTCGCTCAGGGCGGGGCGCAAAACCAAGAAAGACAACGCAGAGGCGCAGAGGTCGCAGAGGAACGCAGAGAAAGAGAGATTCTTCGCTTCGCTCAGAATGACAGCAGCGAGTTGCCGACGTCACGACGGCAAGTTTCACGCGGGGCAGCACGGGCCGGGGGGAATGGGATTGCCGTGAGGACACGTTTTGGGGTGGCCGAGGAAGGTGCAGATTTTTTCGTCGAGCTGGGGGCTGATGATGTGCTCGAAGCGGCAGGCCTGCGAATCCATTTCGGGGTCGGCCATGGCAAAGGTGTCGCGGAAGAGACGCTCGGCGAGGCGGTGACGCCGGATGACGTCGCGCGCGCGAATTTCGCCGCGCCGCGTGAGGATGATGGCGGTATCGTTCAGCTCGACGAGTTGTAACTCTGCCATCTTGCGCAGCATCACGGCGGGGTCCAGCAGGCCCAGCGTGTGCGACGGCTCGATCAGGGCGTTGCTGCCTTCCTCATTGGCCACCCAGATGCGCTCGAGCAGGTGGTCGAAGCGCTCTTCGTCTTCGGAAGAGAAGACCGTGATTTGCGCGAGGCGGCCGTGCGCCAGCTCGATGCGGCGGTCGGCGAGGCGGCCGATGGATGGGTCATGCGTGACGACGAGAATGGTGTGGCCTTCCGCATGCAGCTCGCGAAGCAAATTGACGACCAGCTGCTCATTGGCTTCGTCGAGGTTGCCGGTGGGCTCGTCGGCAAGAATCAGCTTCGGGTGATTGATGAGCGCGCGGGCAATGGCTACGCGCTGCTGCTCGCCGCCGGAAAGATGCGCGGGGAGGTGCGTGATGCGGCTGGCGAGGCCCACGCGGCGCAGAGCTTCGCGGGCTTCGGGCTCGTCGGTCATGCTGTGGAAATACTGCGCGAGCATAACGTTTTCGAGCGCAGTGAGATAGGGCACGAGATGGAACTGTTGAAAGACGAAGCCGATTTTTTCGGCGCGATAGCTGGTCAGCGAGCGCTCGTCAAGCGTGGCGACGTCGGTGCCGTCCACGACGGCGCGACCGGAGCTGGGACGGTCGAGGCCGCCGAGGATGTTGATGAGCGTGGTCTTGCCGGAGCCGGAAGGGCCCATGATGGCAATCCATTCGCCGGCGTCCACGGAGAGCGTGACCTGATCGAGCGCGCGAACAGCGCCGTATTCTTTGCTGAGCTTTTCGACTTGCACAAGCGGGGGCATCATTCGCCTCTCAGAATCTCCGCGGGGCGCACCTGACCGAGCAAGCGCAATGGGAGCGCGCCGGCCAGCGCCACGCCAAACATCAGCGCTACGGTTAAGGGAAGAACGTCAAGCCGCGGAGAAATCGCGGAGCCAAATACGCTGCGGCCGATCCATCCCGACAAAAACACACCGCCCACCCAGCCGAGCGCGCCGCCAACGACTCCGAGGATGGCGGCTTCGGTGAGGAACAAGCGGACCACGCGGTTCATCGAACCGCCGAGAGCTTTCATCAGGCCGACGTCGCGACGGCGCTCCATGGCCAGCGCGGCCATGGTGGCCAGAACACAGAGCGCGGTGAGCGCGAGAATCAGCACGACCGTCGCAAGAATCAGAACGCGGATGCGAGAGAGCAACTGACCTTCCGCGTCGGCAATCTGTCGAATGGGACGCACGTCGAGGCCGGGTAGCGCGGCGGCGAAAACGCGCGCCACTTGTTCCACCTGCGCGGCGGAGCCGGTAACGCTCATTTGCACGACGCCGATGCGTCCGTCGAGACCCGCGAGTTGCTGGGCCACCGGGAGATTCACAAACACCTGATTGTCTTCCGTGCCGCCCACGGTGACAACGCCGGCCACGATCAGCCGGACCGAGCGTCCTGAGTAGCGCAAGAGGAGTTCGCGGCCGGGCACCAGGTTGAACTGCCGGGCAACGGCGCGACCTACCAGGCAGCGGGAGAGGTCGTCGCGCGAAGTGATCCAGTCACCCTGCAAAGTCCACCACGAGGACATGCGGCGGACTTCGTCGAGCCAAGTGCCGGCGAGGATGAGGCTGCGGTCGTCGGTGCGCGCGACGACGTAGAGGTACGGCGCAGCGGCGACCACTTCGGGTGTGCGCGCGGCAGCTATCTTGTCCAGTGTGGCGGCATCCAGAAGCGACGCATCGCTGCCGGGGCCGACTTCGCGAGCGGGCGAGACGACGACGTTGGCGCCGAGGGTGCGGAATTCACGGGTGAGCTTGCGCTCGGCATCGAGATGCAGATTGACCAGCGCAGAGCAAACGGCCGCTCCGGCCACGACAGCGACCAGCGCAACCGCCAGGCGGCCGCGGCTTGCACGCAGGAGTTGCCAGAGCAAGCGCCAGAACATCACTCACCCCTCAGAATCGGCGCAGGCTGCAGACGCGCGGCGCGCCGCAGCGGCAACAGGCTGCCCAGCAACGCGACGAGCGCAGCTATCACAAGAATCACGGGCAACAGAATCAGGCGCAGCGCGGGCGGGATGCCGAAAACGCTCTGTCCCAAAAATCGTGCCAGAAGAACTCCGAGACCAAAGCCAGCGACGCCTCCGACGATGGCAATCAAAATCTGCTCGGCCATGAAGAAGAATGAAATCATCCAGCCGGATGCGCCCAGCGCTTTCATCAGGCCGACCTCTGAGCTGCGCTCGAGAACCGTGGTGGCCGAAGCGGCACCGACGGCGAGAGTGGCGGCCAGCAACGCGGCCAACGTGACCAGCCACATCAGCCCGCTCACGCGCATGAGGATGTGTCCTTCCCCTTCGGCCACGCGGCGGATGGCGCGGGCCTCCACGCCGGGAAGCACTTCGCGAATCTGATAAGCAATCGAAGAAATGTACGGGGTGCAGTACCAGCGATCATATTCAACAGGCGTCATGGCTGCCGGATCACGCCGCGCGAATTCGTCTTCCGGCTTAGTGAGAGAACTCACCAGCAGGCGGCGAAACTGCCCGGGGCGACCGGCGAGAGATTGCGCGACCGCAAGCGGCGCGACAACCGCTTCGTCCTCCGGGCCGCCGGTCGAAAGTATGCCGGTGACGTGAAGCGAGAAGTCTGCGCCGCCGGCGCGAAGAGCCAGCGCGTCGGATGTCTTGACTCCCAAACGCTGCGCGAGCGCCACGCCGACGACGCATTCGCGCGCGCCATCGGCGGGCCAGCGGCCGCTCACGCGCCACCACGGGTGCGTGATGCGCACGCCCGTGGTGAAGGTGGTGCCGTCGGGAATGGGCACATCATGCTCAAACCATGTGCCGATGAGCGTGGCGCGCGAAACCATCCCCGGGCGCGTCCCGCTCTGCGGGACAGGAAATTCAACTGGCACTTCCAGGAACGGCGAGAAGCCCACGATGTTGAGCCGCCAGAAAATCGTGCGCAGCTTGCCGAGTTCGCTTTCGGGGAGGTAGGCGCCCTCGTCCACGGGGCGGTAGTCCACGCCGCCGATTTCCAGAGGGAGGGTATCCGATTGCGGGGTGACGAGCAGGTTGGCGCCGAGAGAGCGAAACTCGCGGGCCAGGCGGTCGCCAACATCCAGCACGACGGTGAGCGTGGCAGTGGCTACGGCCATGCCGAGAACGAGGGCCGCGGCCATGAGCAGCTTGCGGCGCGGATTGCGCGCGAAGGATTCGCCAACGACGCGGAAGAACATGAGCTATTTTTTCTGCTGGCCGAGAGCGTGCGCCAGCGCGGAAACATCAATCACCAGCCGGTCGCTCTCGACCCGCGAAGGAAAGCCGATGGGATTGCAGCCGCCCACATCGCCGATGGTGGGAATGTAAATGGCGGCTGCGCAGTTGCGGCAGATGACGTTGGAGCCGTCCTGAAAATATCCCTTGGGACCGCAGATGAGGCAGGCATCGAGCGCGGTGCCAAAGCCGCCGCCGGGTTTGCGAATCACCAGGAAGCGAGCGGCCGTGCGGTCCACATCGACCGAAAAGAAATGGAGGTTGGCATCGCTGATTTCCGCCAGCGGAATGCTCAGCCGGCCATTTTCGGGGACGAGAACCCTGGCATCGGGCGGCGCAGCGGCGGCGGTGGCGTAAATGAAATCGGCAGTGAGCACAACCACGACAGCGGCACAAGCCAGCGCAGCAGAAATGGCCCAGCGGCGCTGCTTGCGATGCTCCCATTCCAGGCGGCGACGGTCGGCAGCGTGGGCGTCCGGGGCGACGGCACCGGCGTGACGCAGGGCGAGCCATTCGCGGAGGACAACCACGGCGGCAGCTCCGAGAATCAAAACGAAAAAGAAAACGTCGTTGCGGACGATGGGGCCGATGATAGCCATTTCGCGGTCGCTGGAGGGAATCCACATGGATTCGCTCAGCTCGTGGACGCCGGTGAGAAGAAGTTGAAAGGTGACGATCCAGAGAATCACCGTGGTGCCCGCAAAGAAGCGGGCCAGCGGAATGCGCAGCGTGCCCTTGAAAAAGAACACGCCGACCGCGAGTGCAACGCCCAAGCCGAGCGCAGTGCCAATCCACACGCCGATGCCCTGGGAAGAGACCTCGACGGCACGGAGGATGAGCACGAGCTCAACGCCTTCGCGAAGCACCATGAGGAAGACGAAAGTGGCGATGCCCAGGCCGGCCGCGAAGGTGGTTTGTTGAGCAAAGGACTCAACCCGCTGTTCGATTTCGCGCTTGAGGGTGCGGGCCACACGGTTCATCCAGTAAATCATGGTGGCCACAAAGAAGGCGGCGAGGAGCATGAGCAGGCCCTCAAAGCCTTCCTGATTGATTTTCCAGCGTTCCAAAAGGATGGCGCCGGCGACGCTGGCGGCCAAAGCCAGGCCGAGGCCGGACCAGACAAAGCGAGCAAGGGCAGAGCGGCCGGTGCGGTTGAGATAAACGAGGACGATTCCAACCACGAGAGCCGCTTCGACGCCTTCCCGGAGGGCGATGATCAGTGCCGAGAACATGAGGCCGCTAGTTGAAACTAAGTTTCAACTAGAATTGCCGAGTGTACCCGGCAAACGGTGCGGCGTCAAGGGAAATTGCTTGGAAATGCCCGCTGAGCCGCTACAATGCTTCTCCTGTGAGATGCGCGACCACAACGCGAATCCTGGCGGTTTTGCTGGCCGCCACCTGCTTTGCGCCTACGGCCGGGGGGCAATCCAGCGCCGCCCAGCAGGACCAACCGCGCGCGGGCGCCGCGCAGACAGCACCTAACGCCAAGCAGGCTGAAAAACTCTACGAAAGCGCCGTGAAAGCGGAGCAGGAAGAGCTGTGGAATACGGCGTATGCGCTGTACGCAGAGGCGCTGCAGTTGATGCCCGGGAACACCGAATACGCGGCACGGCGCGAGCGGGCGAAATTCCGCCTTGTGCAACAGCACATGGACCGAGCGGAACTGCAAGCGGTGCAGGGGCAGTTGGAGGACGCCCGAAATGAACTCCGCATGGCTCTGGCATTGGACCCCAAATATCGCGTGGCGCAGGAACGGCTGGCACAACTGAGCACACGAACGACACAGGAAACGGGGCGCAGGTCGGAATACGACGCGGTGGAGATTCAACTCAAAGCCCGGCCGGGGAAATGCACCTTCGACTACCGGGGAAATACGCTGGGGGCTTACGAGGAAGTTGCCAGGCAGTTCGGGCTGACCATGTCATTCGATCAGGACGTCAGCGGGAAGCCCATCCGCTTTCGCATTGCGAATGTGGACTTTGAAACGGCGGTGCGCCTGCTGCAACAGCAGACCGGCACGTTCATTCGCGCCATCGACGAAAAGGCATTTCTGGTACTGCCCGACACGCAGGACAAGCGGCGGCAGTATGAGCCGCGAATCACGCGGACGATCGAGCTTGCCGCAGCGACATCCCCGGAGGAGATGACGGAGATCCGGCAGATGGCGCGAGAAATCGCGGGCATTGCCAATCCTCAGCTCAACCCCGGCACGCGGCAGATGGTGCTTCGCGGCGAACGGCAATCGGTGGCGCTGGCGATGGAGTTGATTCGGGAATTGGAGCAGGCCCGCGGGGAAATGATGCTGGAAGTAGCGTTTTTGGAGGTGGACCGCACACGGTCGCAGGCGCTGGGCGTGACGCCGCCGACATCCGGGCAAGTATTTACGCTGAGCCCGGCGGACGTGCGCGAAGCGCAGCAGTCCACCGAGGCGCTGCTGCGAGTGATCCAGCGCGTGTTCGGGCAAACCGGCGCGCTGGGCAACCTGAGCCAGGCGGAGCTCACGGCGCGACTGGCTTCGGGGCAGGTGGGCGCGGCTTCCCTGCTGCCGCCGCTGATTGCGTTCGGCGGAGGCAAGACGATTTTTCTGGCCACATTGCCGGGAGCGGCGGCGGACTTCGCCGAGACATTGAGCCTGGTGCGACGGGCGCGCCGCGTGCTGCTGCGCGCGGAAGACGGACAGCAGGCAACGTTTTTTGTCGGCGACCGCTTCCCCATCAGCTTTTCGGTGCTGACACCGGGGGTCACCGGGACGCAGATTATTCCGGGGATTAAGAAGACCGATTTCGCGACGGACCTGGGGCCGCTGTCGATCGCGACGGGTGACTTCGATGGCGATGGCAAAGCAGACCTGGCCACGGCAAATTCCGGATCCAACACGGTCTCCATCCTGCTCAATACGGGCAGCGGAGATTTCGGGGCGAAGACGGACATTGTGGTGGGGTCGCAGCCGCGCGCAGTGCTGACACGGGACTTCGACGGCGATGGAAAGCTTGACCTGGCGGTGGCCATAGCCAATGTAACGAGCGACACAGTGGAAATACTTCTGGGAACCGGGACAGGAAGTTTCAATCCCACGTCCTCGCTCATTGCCGGAGCGACGCCCGTGGCACTCGCCAGCGCGGACTTCAACGGCGACAGCGTGCTTGACTTGGCGGTGGTAAATTCCGGGGACAGCAGCGTGCACATATTCCTGGGAGCGGGCGACGGGAGCTTTGTTTTCAGCACCGCGCTGACGACCGGCGTTGCGCCAAGCGGGATTGCTGTAACCGACTTCAACGGAGACAACCTGCCGGACCTGGCGGTGACGAATGCAAGCGATGACACCGTCACGATTTTTCCGGGCCTCGGCAACGGCCTCTTCAATACGGGCGTGACGCTGCTGACCGGGACCGACCCGGCAGGAGTGGTGACCGGCGACTTGGACTCGAATGGCAAGACGGACATGGCCGTGGTGAACCGGGGATCGAATTCCGTCTCTGTGTTTCTTGGAAGCGGCGATGGAACATTTGCATCGAGAACGGATTTTCAGACGGGCACGCAGCCCGCAGCCCTGGTCGCGTTCGACGTGACCGGAGACAACCGTCTTGACTTGGCGGTGGCAAATGCGGGCGCGAACACGATAACCATTCTGGCCGGGGTGGGCAACGGACAGTTTGTGGGTTCAGACTTTACGTCGCCGGCGGCGCCCTTCGCACTAGCACAGGGTGACTTCGACACCGACGGGCGGCTGGACCTGGTGGCTGCAAACCGGGACGCCAACAGTGTGACGGTTTTTCTGAATACATCAACAGTGTTGCCGGTATCGGCGTCGTCGCAAACCGCGTACCCGGCCGTGCAGTTCGAAGACCTGGGCGTGAAGGTGCGCGCCACGCCGCGGCTTCATGGGAATGGTGAAGTGACTCTGCAATTGCAGTTCGAGCTCCGCAGCTTCGCGCCGGAGCGATTCAACAGCATTCCGGTGATCACAAACCGCACGGTGGAACAGACGGTGCGGCTGCGGGAAAACGAGCCGGCAGTTCTGGCGGGGATTTTGCAGCAGGACGTTGAGCGGTCCGCGAGCGGCTGGCCCGGCGCCGTCAGCGTGCCCGGCGCGGGGCAAGCGGCGAGTAAACGGCAGGGGCTGCGGCGGGAGACAGAGCTGATTATCGTCATCACGCCGCGGCGCATCCGGCTGGCGCCGCGCAAGAACCGCACGATTTACGCAGGAGGCAAGGACTCCGGGACGCCCGCAGGGGGAGCGCCAGAAAGGCCGCCACAGTAGGCCTGGCGTCGTGATGCAGGCTCAGGGCGCGGCGTCGAGGACGACGACTGGCTGATACGTGCGCGGCACCACCGCCTCAGCGATGGCGATCAGTTTTTCTTCAAAATTGAAAACGCGAAGGCAGGGAGCCTTCAGCTCGCCGGAATCGAGCTGGGCAGTGGCACCCTGCGCGGACGTGACGCGACCAGGCTGAATCTGGGCGATTTGCACATTGAAGCGAGCGCCGTGGCGCACGCGACGCTCGATAATGGGCAATACGGTGATGCGCGGTAACTCAGAGAGAAGTCGCTCGAGCGGAAGAACAACTTCCGAAAGACGCCCGGCAATCGCCGCCTGCTCGAGTTCCTGCAAGGTGATGGTCTGGTCCAGGGTGAATTCGCCGACCGCAGTGCGGGAGATTTCCGCAAGGTGCGCTCCGCTTCCCTGCCGGATGCCCATCTCGTGGGCCAAGGAACGAATGTAGGTACCCGCGGCGCATTCGATGATGCAACGAACCAGCGAACCTTCCACGCCAATAATTCGAAATTCGTAAACTTCCACTTCGACGGCTTTCAGTTCGACCGGCTTATTCTTGCGGGCGAGCTCGTGCGCGGGGCGGCCGTGAACTTTCTTGGCGGAGTAGGGCGGCGGCATCTGCGCAAAACGGCCAACAAATTCCGCTGCGAGGGCTTCCGCCTGCTCGAAAGAAATTGCCGGAGCGGTGTCGGGGCCGGCCGGCGTGCCGTCCGCATCATAGGTGTCCGTAGCGAAACCGAAACGGATGGCACAGGCATAACGCTTGCGGCGGCCCACATAAAAGCGGGCGAGCCGCGTGGCACGTCCAAGAAGCAGAGCGAGCACTCCGGTGGCGAGAGGGTCCAGCGTGCCCAGATGGCCAATTTCGCGGAACCCGAGGATGCGGCGGACCGCGTCCACGACGTCGTGAGACGTTTTTCCGGCGGGCTTGTTGATGAGCAAGGCGCCTTCGACCGACGGCGCAGGGCGTTTGCGAGGCATGGGGAGTGTTGAGAACCGTTTCAGGATTCTTGCTGTCTTTTTGATTCGCGCAGGAGTTCGTCGATACGCTGCTTGTACTCCTCGCTGCGGTCGTCGATAAAAAGCAGTTCGGGGCTGCGACGCATTTGCAAGCGCACACCCAACTCGCGACGCACAAAACCGGCGGCGGCAGCGAGGCCTTTGAGCGTCGAAGCGTGCTCCTCTTCGGAGCCCAGCACGCTTACGAAGATGCGGGCCAGCTTGAGGTCGGGCGAGACGCGAACCTCGGTGACGGTGACCAAGCCGATAATCCGAGGGTCTTTCAACTCACCAGCAACCATGACGCTGATTTCGTGGTGAATTTCTTCGGCGATGCGTTCGTGTCTGTGTCCGGCGACGGTCATGGGCGGCATCCGTTGTCAGAAATCAAAGAACTTCAATCTCCTGGGAGACGAGATCGCGGCCGAGGAGACGCTCGGCCTCGGAGGCCACGTGGTCGAGCGATTCGCGAAGGTGGTGCTCATCGTTGGACAGAGAGACAACCCCAACCACTGCGCGCTGCCACACGTCCTGATGTTCCAGTTCGGCCACAGCAACATTGAACTTGCCCCGCAGGCGATCCTTCAGGCTACGAAGCACCTGGCGCTTGTCTTTCAGCGAGCGTGCGTCGGGGATGTGAATCTCGAGAGTGAGGAGGCCGATCGGCATTTCCGATCACCCGAAGAACTGCTTGCGCCCGGCGCGCAGCTACCGGACCGGCGGGACTATGCGGGAGTTCCCGCGACGACAAGCTTCTGCACCGTGAAGCATTCAATGATATCGCCGACCTTCACGTCGCTGAAGTTGGCGATACCGATCCCGCACTCGAAGCCGGCGCGAACCTCACCCACGTCGTCCTTGAAGCGGCGCAGCGAGCCGATGCGCCCGGTGAAGATGACGACGTTGTCGCGCAGCAGGCGCACTTCCGCGTCGCGCTTCACCAGGCCATCCTGAATGTAACTGCCGGCAATAGCGCCGACGCCCTTGACGCGGAAGGTGTCGCGGACCTCGGCGCGCCCGAGATAGGTTTCCTTGAAAACGGGCTCGAGCATGCCGGCCAGAGCCTTCTTAATTTCGTCCACGAGTTCGTAGATAATCGTGTGGGTGCGAATTTCGACGTCTTCCTGCTGGGCGAGCTCGGCGGCCTTGCGGTCTGGACGGACGCTGAAGGCGATGATGATGGCATTTGAAGCGGATGCCAGGAGCACATCGGTTTCCGCGACGGCGCCGACGCTGGCATGGATGATTTTGAGGCGCACCTGTTCGGTGGACAACTTGGGGAGCAGCTCGTTCAACACTTCGACGGAGCCCTGCACGTCCGCCTTAATCACGACGGGGAGTTCCTTGACTTCGCCGGCTTTGAGTTGCTCATGCAACTGGTCGAGAGTGATGCGCGAGCCGAGCGAGCGGGCCAGCGTGGCTTCGCGGCGCTTGGACTGACGGTAATCGACGAGGTGGCGGGCCCGGGCCTCGTCGGCCACCTGGAACTGGTCGCCTGCCTCTGGGACGCTTTGCAGGCCGAGGACTTCGACCGGCGAGGATGGAGGAGCCACCTTCACGGGGCGCCCGCGGTCGTCAAACATGGCGCGTACCTTGCCGTACACCGCGCCGCAGATGAAGACATCGCCCACGCGGAGCGTGCCATTCTGCACGAGCACGGTGGCTACGGGCCCGCGGCCCTTGTCCACGCGGGATTCGAGCACGGTGCCGGTGGCGGCGACGTCGGGATTGGCCTTCAACTCGCGGAGTTCGGCGACGAGCAGAATGGATTCGAGCAGGCGGTCGAGATTTTTCTTGTCGCGCGCGGAAACTTCGACGACGACGGTATCACCGCCCCATTCCTCGGGCGTCAGGCCGCGGTCGGCAAGCTGACGCTTGACGCGCTCGGGCTGCGCGTCGGGTTTGTCGATTTTGTTGACGGCTACCACGATGGGCACGCCCGCTGCTTTGGCGTGATCAATGGCTTCGAGAGTCTGCGGCATGATGCCGTCGTCGGCAGCGACCACCAGCACGACGATATCGGTCACACGCGCACCGCGGGCGCGCATGCGCGTGAACGCTTCGTGGCCGGGCGTGTCGATGAAGACCACGCGCTTGCCGTTCACGTCCACCTGCGACGCGCCGATGTGTTGCGTGATGCCGCCGGCTTCTCCAGCTGCCACTTCGGTGCTGCGCACGGCGTCGAGCAAGCTCGTCTTGCCGTGGTCCACGTGGCCCATCACGGTGACCACCGGCGGGCGGAGCGTAGTCATGCCAGGGGATTCGACCTTGGCGATTTCCTCGACGGCTTCCTCTTCAAATGAAATGACACGCACAATGCCGCTGAACGCCTGGGCCAAACTGGTGGCGGTTTGCGTGTCGAGGGCCTGATTGATGCTGGCGAAAACGCCGCGATCGAGCAAATTCTTCAACAAGTCTTTCGCGCGGACATCGAGTTTCTCGGCGAGCTCGCGAACAGTGACGCCTTCGGTGATGGTGATTTCGCGCGGCTCGCGCGGCACGGGCGCGACAGCGGGTTCCGCGCGCGTGGCGCGGGCGCCCGCCGCGCCGGGGCGAGAACGCACCGGGTGCAGCTTCCGCTCACCTTCCTCGAAGCGCTTGTCCGCAGTGGGCCGGGAACGAGGCGCAGGTTTTCGCGAGTAAATGGGTTTGCCGGGCTCAGCCTTCGGGGGCACTCTGTCCGCTGGCATCATCGGAGCAGGACGCCCGCCAGCGCGCTGTTGGCCGGCGCGCGGGGGCTGTCCGGGGCGCATGGGATGGCGTGGAATTGGACGTCCGCTGGCAGGAGCACCCGCTGGACTTGCGGCCGCGGGACGCACACTTGACGGACGGCTATCCTTGAATAACGGACGAGAAGATAGCTTGACGATCGGCTGGCCCGGCGAAGCCAGCGGCTTTGCCGACGGAGTTGAGACCGGAGCAGACCGTGGAACTGCCGGCATACGCGGAGGAGTCGCCGTGCGCGCCGCCGGTGGAGCGCCAGCAGCCGGAGCTGTCGGCACCGCAGTCCTCAGCGGGGCCGAGGCAGCGGGACGAACTCCCGCAGCGGGGGCGGCCGGCGGCGGAACTTTTGGAGCAACGCCAGGAGCGGGCTTAGGCACAGGCAGAGGTGCAACCGCGGCAGCAGGAAGCACGACGGCCGGCGCAGCCACCACAGCAGGCGCGGGCGCTGGTGGCACAGCTGGTGGAGCCAAAGGCTTGGCCGGCACAGCCGCCGGGCGGGAGCGCGCCGCTTTGGCGGCCGCTTCCCTGGCCACTTTCTCTGCTACTGCGTCAGCTTCGGCTTGGGCTTCCGCATCTGCGACGGCGCGGAAATGCTGGCGCACTTTGACAGCAGCAGATTCGTCAATGGAGCTGGAGTGGGTCTTCTTCTCGGTAACGCCGACTTCGGGGAGCAGTTCGATAATGGCCTTGGACTTGACCTCGAGTTCGCGGGCCAGATCGTTAATGCGAATTTGATTGGGATGCTCAGACATACGCAGTGGATCTAGTCCTGCTCCTCGGCGGGCGCCGGCACAACAGGCGTCTCGCCTTCCGCGGCGGTTTCTTCCGTTGCAACTTCTGCGACCACGTCTGCGGACGCCTCCGCAGGCGCAGCGGCACCCTCGGTAGTGGATTCAACGGCTGCCTCCGCTGGGACCTCGGCTGCAGCGGCTACTTCCGCAGCGGCCGCTTCTGCGGCAGCGGCGGCTTGCTGGGACTCCAGCGTTTCGAAATAGGTGGCTACCGCGAGGCGGATTTTTTCCACCATCTTTTCGCCGATGCCGTCGATTTCCATCAACTGCTCTGGCGTCATCTCCGCGAGCTTTTCGATTTGCGTGACACCATGGGACTCGAGTTTCTCGATGGTTTTGGGGCCGATGCCGACGAGCTCCGAAAGCGGCGTGCCGGGAGCGGTGAGAGCCGCCATCTGATCTTCGATCTCGCGGCGCTTTTCTTCCTCGCTCTTGATGTCAATGCTCCAGCCGACGAGCTTGCTGGCGAGACGCACGTTCTGGCCCTTTTTGCCGATGGCCAGGGAGAGTTGCGTATCCTCGACGATGACCTCGAGGCGCTTTTCTTCGGGGTCCACAATCTGCACGCGAGTCACTTTGGCCGGGCTCAGAGCTTTCTGCGCAAAGGCCACGGTTTCTTCGTTGAAGGGGATGATGTCAATCTTCTCACCGCGGAGTTCGCGAATGATGGACTGCACACGCATACCCTTCATGCCCACGCAGGCGCCGACGGGGTCCACATCCTTGTCACGGCTGGAGACGGCGATCTTGGTGCGCTCGCCGGCCTCGCGGGCCGTGGCGCGGATCTGCACGGTGCCGTCGTAGATTTCGGGGACTTCCATTTCGAAGAGGCGCTGGACGAGCATTCCGTCCGCGCGGGAGACGATGACTTGCGGCCCCTTGGCGGCGCGCTCGACGGCACGGATCACGGTGCGGAGGCGGTCGCCGACGTTGTAGGTCTCCAAGCGGGACTGCTCGCGTTTGGGGAGGCGCGCTTCGGTGCGTCCGAGGTCCACAATGAGGTCGGGGCCTTCCGTGCGCTTGACGATGCAGTTGAGCATTTCGCCGACGCGGCCGTTGTATTCGTTAAAGATGGTGTCGCGCTCGGCTTCGCGTACTTTCTGCATGATGACTTGCTTGGCCGTTTGCGCGGCGATGCGGCCCAGCACGTCGGTGGGCTTAGTGAAAAGAACTTCACCACCCACTTCCGCGGCAGGATCCTGCTTGCGGGCTTCGCCGAGCGTAATCTCTCGCTTGGGGTCGGAGACTTCTTCGACAACGAGGCGCACGGCATACACATTGACAATGCCGGTTTCCGGATTGAATTTCGAGCGCAGGTCTTCTTCCGTCTTGTAGTACTTGCGCGCAGCCACAACCATGGCATCTTCGATGGCCGCGACGATGATCGCAGGCTCGATGTGCTTTTCCCGGCTGATCTGTTCGATTGTCTGAACCAGTACATTGGACATTGTGTCGTACCTCGCGAGGCCGCAGCCCAAGAGCTTGGGAACGGCGCCCCGACAACCTTGCTAAAACTCCACAACCAACTGGGCCTTGCGAATGGCCGCATACGGCAAATCAATGCGGCGATCCTGCACTTCGATCTGAACGATGCCGCCGGCGTAACCCGCCAGGCGACCCTCATAAAACTTAGAATTCTCCACCGGTACATCGAGCGTAATGCGCGCCAGGCGGCCGACGAAGCGCTCATAATCGGCCGGCTTCAGCAGCTTGCGATCAAGGCCGGGCGAACTGACTTCCAAAATGTACCGGGGGCCGGGAATCAGATCCTCCAGGTCGAGGATCACACTCAACTGCTTCGAGACCGTTTCGCAGTCGCTGTGACTGACGCCGCCGGGCTTGTCGATGTAGACGCGGAGGAAGCGCTGCCTGCCGATCTTCCATTCGACGTCCACAACTTCCAGAGCTTCGGACCGAGCGACACGCTCGGCCGCTTCGCGAATTTTCTCGATTTCCATGTCCGCCAACAGCGGCAACTCACTTCAGCCCGCTTCAGCGAACCGAAGACAGAGCCGCCCCTTCGGGGGTTAAGCCGCCCCCGGCAGGGACACGCCAAGACCGATCGGGAAGCCACCCCAGTTCGCCGGCCAACAAAAAAGTGGGCTCGCGCCCACTGAATTGTGCGACCGGCTTCAAGCGGAAAAAGTATAGCCCCCCCACTGGACAAAAGCAAGATAAACGATTGAAACAGATAGTCGCAGCAGGGCGGGGCCGAGTTCCTGATAAGCAAATCAGGAGAGAAGAAGTGGAAGAAAAAAATACAGGGGCGTACGGTGTACGCCCCTGTTCCTGCAACACGAAGTCACCAGACAGGCTACCGTTACTTCTGGGAGCCGTCCAAAGAGCCGTTACTGCTGCGGCGGTTTCTGGGTCGGCGGCTGCTTGGCCGGAGGCTGCGGACGCGGCGTGCCGGGCTGTGCCGGCGTGGTCGAGGGAGTAGCGGCGCCCGCGCGAACCGGGAACGCCTGGTCGTAGAGCTTGATAATGTCCTGGGTGATGTCCACCTGCGGAGCGGCGAAGACGACGACGTTCTGCGAAGAGACGTCAATCACCAGTGTGAAATTGTTCTCGCGCGCATAGCGGCCCATCACGTCGTCCATCTTGCGGGCGATGCGCTCCAAGACGTCGGCCTGGGCAGCCTGGGCGTCTTCCTCGAACTCCTGCTGCTTGCGCTGGGCCTGACGGGAAAGCAGCTCGCCCTGCCGCTGGAGACGCGCCTTTTCCTCATCGCTGAGCGTGCGGCTTTCGGCGCTTAGACGGCTCTGGATCGTATCCATCTGCTTGCGGAGGGCATCCAGCTCGCTAGTGCGCGGCGCAAACTGGGACTGCAATTCGGCAAGAGCTAGCTTGCCTTCTGCCGTGCTGAAGACGGCTTGACGAACATTCAGGATGCCGATTTTCTGCGCGGCGGCAGCAGCGGGGGCGCCGCCGGCCTGCGCATACACCTGGGCGGCGGGCACCAACAAAAGTGCGGCCGCGGCGAACATTGCACGTTTCACGTTCATGCTCACTCCTTGAGGAAAATTGCGCTGTCCACAAAACGCCGATTATACGCGGGCAGCAGCGCGCGGTCAATGCGAATCCTGCCCACGCGTGCGTTCCCGCATCCCGTGGCTATCCCTTCGGATGCCGCGGAGTGCGCGGCGGTTGGACGGGCGTAATCGCACCGCCAGAAACGCCGCTGCCGGGCCAAAAGATGCTCGCTCATCGCGGTAGGGGCACCAGCAAGACGCGGTTGTTGGCCGCGTCGGAAACCACCGCCAGATTCGTGCGCGGATGAATCGCCACGGCCAGCTGCGACGACCCCGAAATAGCGATCACATCGCGAACACGGCGCTGAATAAAGTCCATCACCGAGATGGACTTGCTGGCGGAATTGACGGTGACGAGTGTGCTGCTGTTGAAGTTGTAAGCGATGGACGTGGGATTGATCCCTACGCGCACGCCAATTGCCTGCAGCGTGTCCGGGTTCACAAGAACGAGGGCATTCCCCAAACTCGCGTTGCACATGAACGTCTCCGTCACCGGATCAAAGGCCACCGCCGTCGGAAGCGAAATGTTCGGTACACGACCCACGATCGCGAGGCTGGTGAGGTTTACCACCGAAAGAGTGTTGGACGCCGCATTCGCCACAGCAACAAACTGGCGGTCCGGGTCCACGGCTACCGCCACGGGCCGCGCATCCACTGACACTGCCTGGATCGCGCCGCCCGAAGCTGCATCAAAGACGCTGATCGAATTCGAAGCAGCATTGGCCACCACGGCTTTTCCGGTCCTCTCATCAATGGCCACGCCAAGCGGTTCACTGCCGATTTGCGCCGTCGTGCTCACCACAGGAGGCGACACGGTTAAATCCAAGATCGAAGCAGAGCTGGAGCCGCTGTTGGTGACCACGGCCTTGCTCAGTCGAGAACTAACTGCCACACCCTGCGGTTTGGACTGCACGGTCACGGAAGAGGAAATCGTTCCGGTGGCCAGGTCGATGAAGGAGACATTGTCGCACCCCGGGTTGGTTACTACCGCCAGGTTGCGGTCGGCGTCTATGGCCACCCCGCCGGGCGCCGGAGCCGTGCACGTGGCCCCGCCGGCACCGACCATGTTGACAGCCTGCACGACTTTGAACTCCAGCACGTTGGAGAGTGCCCCGCCCGGATTCAGCACGTCAAGGACGTAGTTGTGCGGCCCGGTCAAGAGCGCCGCCGGCACGATGACCGCGAGCTGCCGGTCCGAGGCGCTGGAAGGCAGGGCCAGCGGCACTCCGTCCAGACGCACCTGAGATCCGGCGAGTAAGCCTTTTCCAAGAATCGTCAGCGTCAAATCCACGGAAGAGGAGAGTGTGACGCCCGGAGCCAGTTGCCGGGGAAGCGGCATGCTAATCGAGGTGATGTGCAGAGGCCGGATAGCGCCGAGGTCGATCGCTGTTACGGTGCCGGCCGTTTCGTTCACCACCAGAGCCCTGTTCGTCCCCGGGTCAATGGCCACAGCCTTCGGCCCCGAACCCACGGTCAATTTGTTCAGTCGAGAGGGGATCTCCGGGTCAATCACCGAAGCTTCGTTGGTGATGGCGTTGGTGGTGACGGCAATGTTCGTAAAGGGGTTGAAGGCGGCAGCACCGGCGCCAATTTCGCTCAGCAGGATGTTGCTCACGCCCTGGTCAAAGAGATTGAAAAGAGCCTGGCCGGTTGCGCCGGGGTCCGCGAGGATGGCTTGATGGGTAAACGTGTTGATGCCGATGCCGCGAACATTGGGGCCGATCGACGCCGTAGCCAGGAAGGGCGTGGCCACAGCCGTCCCGCCGCTGCTGGATGCGTTGGGCGCGGTCTGCACGAACGTAAAAGTCGCACTGGAGGGCACCGAGGAAATGGTGAAAACGCCGTTAAAGCTGGTGTCCGCCACACCCGATATCAGAACAACCTGGCCTAGCTGGAACGAATGACTCGCAGCCGTGGTGATCGTGGTGGAGTTGCTAGCACGACTGGAGGAAGTGATGGCCGCCGCAGTTCGACGCCCGAGGTCCACAATCGAGATCGTGCCCGCACCCCCGGGGGTTACCACGGCCCAATTCAGCCGCGGCTCCATGGCCACCTTCGGGTTGGCCCCAGTGGTGATGGTTGTAGTGCTCACAATGGCCGGCGGCACAAGCGTGAGGTCCAGAATGTCCGCATGGGTGGAATTCTGATAGACAACCAACGCCAGACCAGTCAGCGGATTCGCCGCCACGGAAAATGGCCCTGCGCTGACGTTGGCGGTGATCCTGGTAATTTCGGAGCCTGCTACCAAATCCACGATGGAAAGGCTCGGTGTCCCCGCTGGCCCCGGACATCCTGCGTTGTTGCCGCTGTTCGCCACTACCGCCACGTTGCGCACTGCGTCCACAGCCACGCCGGTGGGATACGTTCCCACGGCAATGGCCGCGCCGACCGTGGCGAGCGTGTTCACGTCGATCAAGGAGACGGTGTTCGAGCAGCGGTTGGTGACCACCGCGATTCCCGTGGCTTCATTGATAGCAATCGCGCCGGGCAGGCTGCCGACGGCGATGGCAGGCCCCAAAACGCTTGGCGAGCCCGAGGGTCGCACCGCCAAGTTGGTAGCGGCAAACAAGGCCGGGTTGGAGTTGTTCCGAACGGCAACGGAAAACAGTCCCGCCGTGCTCAGGTCCGCGGCACTGACCGTCACGCCAGCCTGGCGCCCTTCATTTGCTGCGCTGACGGCGGTCGAGCGCGCATTGCCGGAAAACTCGGCGGTGATGGACGGGCTTGTCGAAGCACCAAAATAGCCACCGTTGACGTTGAACGTGAACGTGCCGCTGCCCTGCGTGGCGCTGTCTGGCGAGGCGCCCACCAATGCCGGGCGGAAGGCCACTACTGCTAGATTCTGGGAAGTAGAGGTCGTGCCGTTCTGCCGCCGCACATCGAGGACAAGAGTGCCGGGCGAAGCCAGCAGGCTCGCGTTCAGGCGAGCCCGGATGAGCGTGGAACTGAACTGGGAAACCGCCGCAAGACTTAGAGGCGTGCCATTGACACGGACAATGCTCGTCGAGAGGAAATTGGTCCCGGTCAGATAAACATCTTGGAAAACCACGCCTTGTGGAGCGGTCGCTGGGCTGATGGAGGCTAGCGTTGGGTCGCCCGAGGTAAGCAAAGCGACGAGGACGGCGGTCGACCTTGTGGGGTCCGCCGCGGAAGTGGCTTTGATTGTCACGGAATTGGAATTGGCGGTTGCCGTACCGCCGCCGCTGCTGGCATTGGCGCCTGTCTGCGAGTACGTGAAAATAGCCGTGGACGGCGCGGAGACGATAGTGAAGGTGCCGTTAAAGCTCGAATCCGAGACGCCGGCAATGGTGACGCTCCCACCTGTTAAGAAGCCGTGCGCGGTGGTGGTGGTAATCGTCACCACGGAGGCGGAGCTGATCGTCGCGGAGGACGTGCCAACGGTGGCAGTCCCACCGCTGCTCGTAGAGTTAGCTCCGGACTGCGAGTAGGTGAAGGAGACCGTTGTAGGCACGGAGGCGATGGTGAAGGTGCCATTAAAGCTCGCGTCGGGAACACCAGCGATGGTGACACTCTGGCCAGTGGAAAAGCCGTGAGCGGCGGTGGTGCTGATGGTGACCACATTGGAGGAGCGCACGGCTCCGGTGGAAGAACGAAGCGCTCCGTTGGTGGCAATGGTCGCAGTACTGCTGGTGGGAGGGGAAGGCGGAGCTGTAAACAGGCCACTGGTAGTGATGGTCCCTACCGTGGCGCTGCCGCCGGCGATGTCATTGACGGCCCAGGAAACGCCGGTGTTGGAGGAACCCGTGACGGTGGCAATAAACTGGAGCGTTTCGCTCGTGCCGACGACCGCTTGCGAGGGGGTCACGCGCACAATCACACCCGAACTCAGGTCCACGATGGCAGTTCCACTGACCGTCGAGTCCGCCACGCTGACCGCCTTGATCGTGACTGCAAACGATGTGACCGTTCCGCTGCCGCTGGTGGCGTTGCTTCCGGTCTGCGAATAGGTAAACGTGGTCGTCGTGGGCACTGTGCCGACCACGAAGGTACCGTTGAAGCTGGAATCGGTAACGCCGGAAATGATCACAAGCTGGTTGACAACGAAGTTGTGCGCCGCGGTGGTGGTGACAGTCACCACGTTGGAGGCACGCGCCATACCGGTCGAGGTGATCGTCGCGGTCGCGGGAGCAGGAAGTACGTCAGGCGCTGTGTACAGCCCGGTCGCCGTGATGGTGCCTACGGAGGAATTCCCTCCCTGCACGTTGTTCACAAACCAGTTTACGGAAACATTGGTAACCGTGCCGCCCCCACTGGTCGCGTCCACGGCTGTTTGCGCGTAAGTAAAGGTCGTGGACGAAGGAACAGAGACAATCACAAACGTGCCCGAAAAAGTGAAGTCAGTAACCCCGGACACGGTGACCGTTTGGCCCGCGGCGAAGCCGTGAGCCGCAGTGGTCGTGATGGTAACCACGTTGGTGGCGCGAACGGCGCCGTTCGTGGTGGCAATCGTCACCGAGCTGATTCCGGTTACCGCGGCAGAGAATTGCTGCGTACTGTTCAACGACACAATGATGGCCTGCGGAGAGACGGAGACCTGTACCTTGCCGGTGCTGCCGCCGCTGGAATTTGCGTCTTTGCCGCAGCCGCTCGAAATCGCCGCCAGCAGCAGAGCGGTCGGCAGCAAGAATCGGCTTGTCCTTCGCCTCATTGTAGATCCTCCCAACTTTCCACGAATCCTCTTTGCATCGCGCGGCGGCGCGGCCGAAGACCGCAGCCCAAAACCGCTAGAAGGTTCGACTCACGGTGAACCGAAATGTCTTCAGCGGCTCAAACGGCCTGCCCCGGCCAATATCGCTCTGAATGAGCGAATTCAACTGCGGCAGGATCTGAGCATCGAGTACGCTCTGGGGCAACGATCTGCGCACATCATCACTGAGTGCGAAAGCCCCTTGTGGCTCGATAATGCTGTCTGTCAAACGCAAGAAATTGTAAGCCCAATAGATGCGGAACGGCGCGTTGACAATGGGCAATTGAACGACAAACTCAAGTCCGGCAGAAGAGCGAAACTTGAAATTCGATCCACCGGCCAGGTTCAGACGGTTGTTAATCGCCACGCCGGGAAACTGCAGGCGCAGACTCTGGATGCCCTTGGGATCGAGCTGCAATTGCGATTTCCGCGCGATGCCGTTCAGCCCCGTGTCGAGAAACAGGCTCATGCTGACCGGGCCGACGATGGGAATGCGATACTCCAGGTTGGAAACCCATTGAGTATCGCCGCCGGGAGTCGTGGCGACATAATCCAGCACGGGAACCACAAGCTGTCGCAAGCTGGGGTTACCCTGCGCATCGAGTATCTGGGGATCGAGAAAGAATATCGGAACATTTTTGGAGGTAGGAACGAAAGCCCAGGGCGAAATCGAAAAGTAATCAAAGCCGCGGATGCTGTCCTCGCCGCCAAGGTAGAAACGATTAAAGGGCGGCAGCGCGATGCCGCCGAAACCCGTAACGAAAGCGGCCAGGACGCGCACGCCGATCACGTTGCGGCGCTTATTGATCGGGCGGAAGTACTTGCCTTCGAAGGTGTTGGCAATCGTGTTGACATTGCCCTGGAGAAACCCGCCTTCGTAGCTGAAGGAATAGAAAAAGCTCTTTCCGCTGGTGGGATTAATGGGATTGTCGATCGTGTTGCGGGAAATCGTCGGTGTAATCTTGCTGGAGCGAATGCCGGCCAATGCAGAAGGCCCGGCAAGCTGGCGGAACTGGAGATTCTCGAAGAGCAAGCGGGAAGCAGTGCTGAAAGCGGAAATCGTGCTGTCTGTATACGAATAGGTGAGGCCGAGGCGAGCAAAACCAAAGCGTCGCATGGGATAACTGGCAAAGACGGAGAACCCTTTGCGGTCCTGGTTGTAGTTCTGGGCCCGCGCCGGATCCACCTGCACGTTCTGACCAATCAAGATGGAGGTTTCGCGGGCCTGGTTATAGCTGAAACGACTGTTGAAAATCGTAAAACCAGAAGAAATGGGGCGATCGAATAGATAAGGTTCCGTGAAGCCGAAAACGAAATTGCGCTGGCGGTCGCCAAAATCGGCGGAAAACGTAAGGGTCTCGCCAAGGCCGAGGAAATTGTTGGTTTGGTAACTCAAACCGATAAAGCTGCCGGCGATGCCGCTGATGCCTCCGGTGAGACCGATGGACTGTTTGCCCTTCTCCTTCACCTTCAGGTTGATGTCAACGGTGCCTTCTTTGAGATTCCGTTTCAGTTCGGCGTGTTCGGGCTTGATCTGTTCAAAATAGTCGAGCTGATTGAGGCGAAGGATGCTGACTTCCCAGGCGCGATTATTGAAAAGGTCGCCCTCGTCGAGGAGAACTTCGCGGCGGATCACTTTGTCGCGGGTCGTGGTGTTGCCGGAGAACTCGATGCGACGAACGAAAAACTGTTTCTGCTCGTCGAACTCAAAGGTGAGGTTAATTGTTTTGTTCTGCTGGTCAATGTCGGTGAGAGGGATGGCCGTGAAGTCAATAAAGCCGAACGTGCCGTAAAGCTTGCCATACTCTAGGATGGCCTTGCGGACCTTTTCCGTGGCGAAGATCTCGCCGGGCTTGATCGGAAATGCATCGACGAGGAATTCGTTTTTGAAGTAGAGACCCTTGTCGGGATCCGAACTGCGGACAAAGACTTTGCCGAGGCGAAAGCGGTCGCCCTCCTGGATGGGGATGGAGATGTTGGTGCGCTTGCCCTGCTTGCGGCCGATGAACGGCCAGGGGCCTGGCAGCCCGCCGCGGTTCACATCCACGGTCTCCGTGATGGGTTCTTTTACAAGGGCCTGGAAATATCCATTGTCCTGATAGAGGCCGCGGATCCCCACCTCCAGATCCACGGACAGTTTGCGGCGGTCGAAGGTCTTGCTGAAAACATTCCACTCGAACAGGTAGAGGGGAACGGCGTACGGGCGGGAGTTGCGCATGGCGCGAATAATCTTGCGATCGGAAAAGGCGGTGTTACCTTCAATGTTGATTTTTCCGACTTTGACTTTGGGGCCTTCTTCAAAGTTGAAGATGAGTTTGATGGCGTTGGTGGCGGCGATTTTTTCGTAGGTGGTCTTGATGACGGCAAACTGCCGGCCGCGCTCGCTCAGCAGTTCCTTCAGCACGACCTCCGCGCGCTTGATGCGGGTGGGGTCGAACTGGCTCTCCACCGACAAACCGACTTTGCGATCCTTGAAGCGCTCCAAGATTTCGGATTCGGTGACGGACTTGTTGCCCTTGTAATCGATGCGGCGAATGACCGGGCGCTCTTTCACGTAGAAAACCACGATGCGGCCATCGGCGCGGTCGGGGCTGGGCTCGACTTCGAGACGAATGTCCTCGAAAAACTGCGTGTTCCACAGCGCCTGAAAATCGCGGTGCAGTGACTCGTCGTTGTAGACATCACCCTCGCGAGAAAAGATGCGAGCCTTCAACGTGTCGCGCGGGATGCGCCGATTACCGACAATTTCAATGCGCTGGATGATCAGAGGGGAAGGCTGTTGCGCGAAAAGCGGAGGGACTACCGCCCCACCAACACACACAAAGAGCAGCGCGGCGGCCCAGCGAAGACAGAGTTTTTTTATCGCGGCCGTGGTCAAATTCAAGGCCGCTCCCCCAAACCCAAGATAAGTGCTCCTCGCCCGGTCAACCCCCGAAGACCAGGCTTGCGCGAGTAGGATTCTCAGTGCGCGACCGGGGTTGCTTCCAGAACCTGCCGGAAGCTGAGGCCTTCGCCGGAGACGTAGACTTCCAGCGTGGCAGGTCGCTGCAAGCCACCCTGGATGAGCGTCTCGGAAAGCGGGTCCTCGACGTATTTCTGCAGCGCGCGCCGCAGGGGACGTGCGCCGTAACTGCGGTCCGCCGAGGTCTTCTCCAGGATCCATTGACGGGCTTCCGGTGTCAGGACGATCTGGACCTGGCGGTGAATCAGCGTGTCGTTAATCTGACCGGCGAGCAAATCAATGATGCGCAGCATGTCCTCTTCCACCAGCGGATTGAAAATGATGATTTCATCGAGGCGGTTGAGGAATTCCGGATTGAACAAGCGCTTCACTTCGCTCATGACCATGTCTTCCATCTTCGCGCTGGCGGTATCCTCCGAGGCCGACTGAAAGCCCAGAGCCGAGCGCTTCTGGAGATGGCGCGCGCCAATGTTAGAGGTCATGGTGATGATGGAATTGCGGAAGTCCACGGTGTTGCCGATGCCGTCGGTCAGCTGGCCGTCCTCAAAAACCTGCAGAAGAATGTTGTACACATCCGGGTGGGCTTTCTCGATCTCGTCGAGCAGGATGACCGAGTAGGGTGTGCGGCGGATGCGCTCGGTCAACTGGCCGCCTTCTTCGTAGCCGACGTAGCCCGGAGGCGCGCCGATGAGCTTGGAGACCGAGTGTTTCTCCATGTATTCCGACATATCAAAACGGATCAGAGACTTCTCGCTGCCAAAGAGGAACTCCGCGAGACGGCGGGCGACTTCCGTTTTGCCGACGCCAGTGGGGCCGAGGAACAGGAAACAGCCAACCGGGCGCAACGGCGACTTCAAGCCGGCGCGGCTGCGGCGGATAGCGCGGGCGAGCGCGGTGATCGCTTTGTCCTGGCTGATCACGCGCTTGTGAAGCTCCACCTCGATGCGCAGCAGCTTCTGCTGTTCGTCTTCCTTAATGGAGGTGACGGCCACGCCCGTCCAGCGGGCAACAACCTCTTCAATGTCCTCGCGGGTGACGATGCCGGTGGAAGAATCGTCCAGCTTGAGTTTCTCGCGGAGGGCGCGGAGCAACTCCTTTTCCTTGCGTTCTTCTTCGGAGTAGAAGCGAGCCTTTTCAAACTCGTGGTTGGCGATGGCCGTTTCCATGCGGTGGGTGATGAACTTCACGCGCTTTTGCGCCTCGGTAATTTCATCCGGGAGCATGGATTGGCGAAGCTTGACGCGGGCGCCGGCCTCGTCAATCAGGTCAATGGCCTTGTCCGGCAGGAAGCGGTCCGGAATATAGCGGTTGGAGTAATAAACAGCGTACTGGATGGCCTCGTCCGTGTAGCTGACCGCGTGGAATTTTTCGTAACGTTCGCGCACACCCTGGAGAACGCGGATGGCTTCCTCCTCGTTGGGCGCGGTGACCTTCACGGCCTGGAAGCGGCGCTCAAGGGAGCGGTCTTTCTCGACGGATTTGCGGTATTCGCCGGGTGTTGTGGCGCCGATGCACTGGATCTCGCCGCGGCTGAGCGCGGGCTTCAAAATGTTGGCGGCGTCGAGCGAGCCTTCCGCGGAGCCAGCGCCCACGAGCGTGTGCAGCTCGTCGATGAAGACGATGGCGTTCTGGCTCTCCATCAATTCTTTCATGATCGTCTTCAGGCGCTCTTCGAACTGGCCGCGATACTTGGTGCCGGCGACGATGAGAGAAAGGTCCAGAGAAAGGATGCGCTTATCGGCCAGGAAGGGTGGCACGTCGCCATCGGCGATGCGCTGGGCGAGGCCTTCGACGATGGCGGTCTTGCCCACTCCGGGCTCGCCAATGAGCACAGGATTGTTTTTCGTGCGTCGGCAGAGGATTTGCACCACGCGCTCGAGCTCGCGGTCACGGCCGACGAGCGGGTCGAGCTGGCCCTCCATGGCCGCCTGCGTGAGGTCGCGGCTGAATTCGCTGAGGAGTGAGGTTTCCTTCGGGCGATTGACGGGAACCTTTTCGCTGCTGGAGCGGGCCAACTCCTCGCGCAGTGCAGAAAGTCGCAGGCCGCGCTCGTGGAGGATCTCCGCGCCAAAGCACTTTTCTTCGCGCAGGATTCCGAGCAGAAGATGTTCGGTGCCGACGTGTTTGTGGCTGAGGCGCTCGGCCTCCTCGGCGGCATGATTCAGGATGCGCTTGCATTCCTGGCTGAGGGGAACTTCCACGGAGGTGGAGATGCGCTCGCGAATGGTGATGCGCGATTCAATTTCCTTGCGGATCGATTCGATGGAACCGTGCGAGCGCAGGAAGCGATTGGCGAGGGCCTTATCTTCGCGGAGCAGGCCGAGCAGAAGATGCTCGGTCTCGATGAACGGGCTGCCGTACTGGCTGGCCTCATAGCGAGCGAAGAAAATGACGCGCCGCGCTTTTTCGGTGTACCGTTCGAACATGGGTTAGCCGATCTCTCCCTTGACCTGCGCCCCGGGCTGTCCGGAGATGCTGGACGGCTCAAGGATGCCGTGCTCCAACTGAAAAACGCGGTGACAACGCTGTGCCAGCGCCAGATTGTGCGTGGCGAGAATGGAGGTCAGCCGATGCGAGCGATGCAAGCGCTGCATGAGTTCGAAAATGGCTTCCGCGTTCCCTTCGTCCAAGTCTCCGGTGGGCTCATCCGCGAGCAATAGCGCCGGCTCTCCCACCAAAGCGCGCGCGATGGCCACTCGCTGCTGCTCTCCACCGGACAACTCGCCAGCGCGGTGATGAGCGCGGGGCGCGAGGCCGACTTCGTCGAGCCACTGACGCGCGATCTGCATCGCTTCCGCTGCCGAAACCCCGCGCAGCAAAAGGGGCATCGCTACATTTTCTTCCGCCGAGAAGTCCGGCAGCAGATGATGCCGTTGCCACACAAACGCCACACGACGATTGCGGAAGTCAGCGATTTCCGCGTCCGTAAGCGCCTGAAGCGAATGCCCAGCGAAGTATATAGCACCGCTCGATGGCGTGTCCAGCGCGGCCAGGATGTGCAAAAGTGTGCTTTTTCCGGAGCCGGAAGGCCCCACGATGGCCACCAACTCGCCTACGCTTACCGAGAGATTTACGCCGGCCAGAACCGTGAGATCGGCGTCGCCGGACCGGAAAACCTTGCGCAGGTTTTCCGCGCAAATCACTGGAACAGCTCCGGCGGAGAGAATTGAATCGCCTGCACTGCCGGGCACTTGCGATTCCGCAGTTTTCACTGTTCCCTGCGCGGTCATTTTCAACTTTCCGGCCGAGCCAGCCCGCGGCTGTAACTCGATACGAAAGCGCCGCGTGCCAGATTAGATGCCAAAAGTTCTTCTTCCGGTTAGTTCCTGTCCAGTGCGTTATTGCTCCAACGAAGAGAAAGAGATTGCCTATTTTTCTCCCAGTACAGCATGCACTAAAAGCACTCAATATTCTCGAATTCGAAGCGCCTGCAAATCCTTGACGTTGTGGCAATTGTATCACGCACAAAGCGATGCTCGGCGCCCGAGGCAAGTGAACTACGCTCTGCTGGTTCATACATCAAAAATGAAGTGCACGCAGCGTTCCAAAACTGTGTGGTCAAACCTGCTCGCAATGCGTAGGGATTAACGATAGGGGAACTCACCCAATCAAACCGTCACGCTTCAAATCACGCAGAGCGGCAGCAAACGGACGACTGGGTTCTTTTGCACGCTTGCGCACTGCTACGGAATCGATAGCATCCTCCGTCAAGCTGAGCGCCAACGCCTCGTTCACGAGCGCCGACAAAGCTCGGTCTGTGATCGCTGCCTTCACCTTCAATGCCCGATAGAGTCTAGCGTCCAAGTAGACGGTGGTTCTCTGCGTTTCTGCCATCGAGCGGACCTCCAGGGGACATCAAGACATCAACGGCTACTCAAAGCGAAGAAGCTGCGCCGGAAGGATGCGCGAGGCCGCGCGTGCGGGATAGTACGTGGCCAGCACGCTGATGAGCAGCGTGGCCGCAATAATCCACAGCGCGTCAAACCAGCTGGCATGAAAGGGAACGTAGGGAATCGCGTAGATTTCCGCATCCAGGCGGATCCAGCGGCCCGCGTCGGCCGCCCACGCCAGGGAGTAGCCGCCCACAAGGCCGATGGCCATGCCCAATGCGCCGACGGCAAGGCCCTGCCAGATGAAAATGTTGCGGATCTGCTCACGGCGCGCGCCCATGGACATGAGCACGGCAATGTCACGGGCCTTTTCCGACACCGTCATGGCCAGCACGACGAGAATGTTGAGTCCGGCGACAAAGGTAATCAGCCCAATGAAAATGGCGGTGACGAGTTTTTCAAGACGCAGGGCGCGGAACAGCGCGCGGTTCTGATCCATCCACGTGCTGACCGAAAATCCCGGGCCAGCGGCGCGCAGGATTTGCTGCGCCATCTCATCGGTGCGGTCGAGCTGGCTGATGCGGAATTCGAGCACGCCGGCCAGATCCGAGGTGCCAGCGAGCCCTTGCGCCGAAGCGAGCGTGACAAATCCCCAGTTGGCGTCGTAATCGTAAAATCCGGAATCGAAAATGGCGGCCACGCGGAATCGGCGCGTGCGCGGCACCATGCCAAACGGAGTCAGCCGTCCCTGCGGGCTGGTCAGCGTGACGTAGTCGCCGGCGGAAATGGAAAGTTCCTGCGCGAGAGTGTGACCGATGAGGATGGCTTCGATGCCGTCCGCATCGGGCGCGAAGTCTGGCGCGCCCTTCCCTTTTCCCGCGGCCAGGCGATTCAGAATCTCGTTGGACTGTTTTTCAAGGGCCGGATCAATTCCCTTCACCATCAGCCCGCGGGCTCGGCCTCCGGACGAAAGCAAAACCGTCTGATAGATGGCCGGCGCGGCAGCGCGAACTCCCGGAAGAACACGCAGCTTTTCGAGAAGCGCGCGGTAGTCCGTGATCCCGCCGGCTGCGGAGCGCGTGAGGTTGACGTGCGCGGTCACTCCAAGCAGGCGGTCCTGTAGGGTCTGTCGGAAGCCGGCGTTCATGGAAAGAGCCACGACGAGCGTGCCAACGCCGGCGGCGACACCGAGAACTGCAAACAGCGTAATCAGGCGCAGGACGGCCGGCTTGTTCGGCGATCGCAAATAGCGCAGCGCGACCATCCATTCGAATTTCATTTTTTCTCTGTGGGAGGCGGCACCGCAGGTGCGGAAGTGGCTTCGGGCCGCATCAGCGGGAACAGAATGACGTCGCGGATGGAGTGCGAATCGGTGAGCAGCATGGTCAGGCGGTCAATGCCAATGCCTTCGCCGGCAGTGGGCGGCAGGCCGTGGCAGAGCGCGCGAATGTAGTCGAGGTCGAGCTCTTTGGGGACTTCCTCGCCGCCGCGGGCAATTTGCTCGCGGAAGCGGCGCTCCTGCTCGTCGGGATCGTTCAGCTCGGAGAAGGCGTTGCCCAGCTCGAGACCGCCAGCGAAGAATTCAAAGCGCTCGACGAGCGAGGGATCGTCGTCGCGCTGCTTGGAAAGCGGGGAGATGTCTGTAGGAAAGTCATAGATAAGGGTTGGCTGGATTAATTTGTCTTCGGCGACCACCTCGAACAGCAGCGCGGTATTGAAGCCGTCGGAGGCGCCGCTGGGAATGTGCGCCAGGTCCAAGCCCTGCGCTGCGGCCCACTGGTTGTAGCGTCCGATTACGGCGGCGGGGCTGCCCGGTGCGGCGAGTTCGGCGGGGGTGGGCGGAGAAACAGCTACTTCGGGCCAGTATTTCACGATGGCTTCGCGCATGGAGAGTCGCTGCCACTTGGCGAAATCCACAGTGTGCTCGCCATACTGGATGGAAGTGGAACCGCAGACTTTTTGCGCGAGGCCCGTGATGAGTTGCTCGGTCAGGTCCATGAGGTCGCGGAAATCGCTGTAGGCCTGATAGAACTCGAGCATGGTGAATTCGGGGTTGTGTTGCGTGGAGATGCCTTCGTTGCGGAAGTTGCGATTGATCTCGTAGACGCGGTCGAAGCCGCCGACCACCAGGCGCTTCAAATAAAGCTCGGGCGCAATGCGGAGATAGAGGTTGAGGTCGAGCGTGTTGTGGTGAGTGATAAAGGGTCGCGCGGTGGCGCCGCCGACGATGGGATGCATCATCGGCGTTTCCACTTCGATGTAGCCGCGGGCGTCGAAGAAATTGCGGATCTCGCGGATGATGGCGGCACGCTTGATGAAGATGTCGCGAACAGGCACGTTGGAGAGAAGATCAAGATAACGCCGACGGTAGCGCAGTTCGACGTCGGAGAGCCCGTGCCACTTTTCGGGAAGCGGCAGCAGAGTCTTGGTGAGCAGCGTAAGTTTTTCCACCCAGACGGTGAGCTCGTCCGTTTTCGTGCGGAAGAGACGCCCCTCGACGCCAATGATGTCGCCCATGTCGAGGAGGCGGTACAGCGCAAACGCGTTTTGGCCCACGACGTCGAGCTTGACGTAAATCTGAAGGCGGCTGCCTTGGCTCTGGATGTGGGCAAAACCGGCCTTGCCCTGCAATCGAATTGTCATCAAGCGGCCGGCGAGCCGGACAGGAATCTTTTCTGCTTCCAGCGACTCTTTCGAGCGCGAAGTGAAGCGGTCCAGAATCTCTTTCACGGTGTGCGAAGAATCAAAACGGTGCGGATAGGGATCGTGGCCGAGCGCGGCTAGCTCTTTCAGTTTTTTTCGGCGCTGGAGATACTGGTCGAGGGGCTCAAAAGCCAAGCGAAGATCCTTTCACCGCAAGAAGCGCAGTGTAAATGCGTGCCAAGAGAGTCGCGGGCGAGTATAACGAGGCGCTTCGGAAAGCGTCAAGCGGGCTGCAAGTCGGCGGAAGTAACCCGTCAGACCAGGACCGCGTCAAGTATAATAAGGCGAGGCGAGCCAGGAGGCACGGTGGGACAGTCTGGTGCCCAACAGAAGGTCACGGCGGAGGAATGCGTCCGCACGGAATGGATTTCGCATTTGCCCGGAGAGCGTCAGCAGCTTTTCCGGGATGTGGTGATGTCTCTCGAAGCGACGTACACGATGATGAGCGTGGCACTGAACGAGGCGATGGTGCTGCGCGCCAACGGACAATTGGTGCAAGCTCGCGAACAGGCCGGGGTGTGCGGCGACCTCGGCGAGCGCCTGGCCCGAAAAGTAGGAATCTTGATTGGCGGCATGAGGAAGCACGGTGAAAAGATGACCGCCCTGCCGGTAGTGCTGCCGCTCACGGTCTCCAACTTCCGACACTCCGAAGCACGGCTGGCGGCGGGATTGCAGTGGATGTTGCACCAGCTAATGCTGAACATGCGGCTGCGTTTTTTCTACAAGCTGCGCGTGTTGCAGGCAGCCGTGGGAGGACTCGCGCGGCAGTTCAAGGCGACCGCCCGGGACATTGCCGAAAACCAGAGTGTGAAGCCCTCGGCTGCCTGGCAAGATCTCGACAGCTTGCATTACGACCTGAATACCTGCCTGCGAGAAGCCATCGTCACAATGAAGTGCTTCTTGCGGGGCATGCCAGAAGATTTGTTTACGGTGTTTCAACAGGAGCTACGGGGGATTCCGAACACGCCGGCCGAGGAACAGGCCGCCAAAGTGATCGGCACCAAAAGCGCGCGAAACCTGGGCGCGCAGCTGATTACGCCTTTCCCACCGCGATTTTGAGAGCCCTTTGAGCCTTGGCCTTCCCGTAGTTCGCACCCGCCGGACTGAAGCCTGCCCGGGGAACCATTTCGAGACAATAGACGCACGGCACGATTCCGTAGACAATGTGTAAGACTGCGCGCTTTGCGGTCAATCTTTACGACTGCTTTCTTTGCAGTCAATCAACAGCCCTGTCCCGGCGCAGAGCCACATCGGATATAGCCGGCGGTGGGATTCCCTGCGCGTGCCAGATGGCTGCGCGAAGCCCTTGTAGGCGCGGGACATCCCATCGAAGGCAGGGACAACTTCAGGAGCATGGGAGGCATCCCAGTAGACGGATGCGTCCCGAACGGGACCGTGGCCCGAACGAGACGAATCGAAGCCGGCGAGCTGACCGAAGCGGATGCTATCCGCCTGGCGCAGCGCGGCGATGCGGCAGCGTTTGAACGATTGTACCGGTTGCATAGCCGCCGCGTGTACTCGCTCTGCTTGCGGATGGTAAGCAATACGGCGGAAGCGGCAGATCTGACGCAAGAGGCGTTCCTTCAGCTTTTCCGAAAAATTCAGACGTTCCGCGGCGAGTCAGCGTTTTCCACGTGGCTGCACAGGCTGGCCGTGAACGTGGTGTTGATGAAGCTGCGGAAGAAAAGCTTGCCGGAAACGTCGCTGGAAGAGGCCACGGAACCGGATGAGGAAAGCGGAGGCCCGCGGAAGGACATCGGGGCGCCGGACCAGTTGCTGACCGGATCGATCGACCGGGTCAACCTGGACCGAGCCATTGAACAATTGCCTCCGGGGTACAAGACAGTGTTCGTGCTGCACGACGTGCAAGGCTACGAACACAACGAAATCGCGGAGATCATGAAATGCTCGATCGGGAATTCGAAGTCGCAATTACACAAGGCGCGGATGAGATTGCGGGATTTGCTGCACGAAGCGGAACGCACAAAGGCGCGAGAGAAACGCGAGGCAGCCAAGCAAGAACACGGTTTGACAGAACCAGGGTCGCCGCCCGGCGCGGAGAATTAGGGCAGCGGCTCGGTTCCAGCAGATGGATGAAGGATGGAGATCATGCAGTGCAATGAGTTTTTGAAGTATTCGGATGAATGGATGGAAGGCGGGCGGCAGCCGGCTGCGGCCGCGCATGTGAACGAGTGCGCGCGCTGCCGCGGGTTCATCGCGGAGATGCAAGCCATTGCCCAGTCCGCGGGAGAACTGGCCGCGGAGACGCCGGCACCGTCCGAGCGCGTTTGGACGGCGCTCCGAGTGCAACTGGAAGCCGAAGGGCTGATTCGACCGAGCGGATTCGGAACATGGTTTGCGGATTTCTTTGCGGTCTTGCCACGGCCAGCCCTGGCGGGCGCCTACGTCACCGTGTTGCTTGCGGCGTTGGTGTTGGGGAGCATTTCGATGACACCGCTGCAGGAAGCCATGGATCTGCAGCGGTCACCTTCTCCGGACCTGATGTTGCAGCCGCAGTTCGCGCAGGCGGAGCAGCGGGAAATGGTCAAGCTGCACGGGCACGACCCGGCAGTGACCGCTACCTACCGGGACAGCCTGGAGATCGTTGACAAGTTCATCGCGCTATGTGAAAAGACAGTACGCGAAGAACCCAGAAATCAGATGGCACGTGAGTACCTGTATTCGGCCTACCAGCAGAAGGCAGAATTGCTGGCGTCGATGACGGATCGTGGAACGGGAGGCGATTAATGGGCGCGGGAATTCGATTCAAGAACAGGCTCACCCGAGCCGCCTTGTGGGTGATGGGCGGAATGCTGCTGCTGGCAACGGCTCCGGCAGCGTATGCGCACCGGGTGGAGAAAACATTCAACGTGACGACGCGGCCGGTGGTGTCCGTGCGCAACGACAACGGCAAGATCACTGTCAAGTCGTGGCAGAAAAACGAAGTGCAGGTTCTGGCGAACCACGCCAGCGACAAGGTAGAAGTGGACGCCGATCAGCGGGGCAATCGCATCGACATCACCACGCACGTGCTCAATCAGAGCGTAACTCCCGATGAACTGAAAGCCGATTTCGAGCTCAGCGTGCCGGAAGAGACCGAGCTTCAGATTAAGAATGATGCGGGAAATGTGGTGGTGGTGCGCGTTTCCGGCGACATGACATTCGAAACGGTTCTTGCCAACGTCAATCTGGAAGAAGTGGCGGGCTACTTGGTGGTGAAAACGGTCAGCGGCTCGCTGGAGTGCGTGCGCTGCGCCGGGCGCATCGAAGTGAATTCCATCAGCGGCAACGTGCGGTTCATCCAGCCCATCAGCTCCAACGTTCGTGCCCAAACCTACTCCGGTAGCATATTTTTCGACGGAGATTTCCTCACGGGCGGCGTGTACGTGCTGAAAAACCACCGCGGCCCCATCGAAGTTAAATACACCGAGAGCGATTCCTTCGATCTGCGCGCCACGTCGATCTACGGGAAAGTGGACCAAGAACCCACGCTGAGACTGAAGCCACCCACTCATGAGCGGCGCACGCCGCCGGGGGTTTCCAATAGCTTGTTCGGCACTTATAACTCCGGAGCGGCACGTGTCGAATTGACGTCGTTCAGTGGTACAATCTCCATCCGCAAGCGCTGAAGCAACAAATCTAAAGTCGACCGAGCGAAATGCCGCCTGCCGGCGAAATACACAACCGAAAACTGATTTGCCTGGCCGGATTCATGGGCAGCGGGAAAACCACTGTAGGCCAGTTACTGGCCCGGCAGATGGGGTGGCATTTCGTGGACCTGGATACGGCGATTGAAGAGCGAGCAAACCTCAACATCCCGGCGATCTTCGAACGACTGGGCGAACCCGGATTTCGAGAGTTGGAGCACGAAGCACTTTTGCGAGCATTGGGAGAAGCGGCCGTGCGCCAGAGGCCGACGGTGGTGGCGCTAGGCGGAGGAACGTTTGCGCAGCCGCAGAGCTTTGCAGCGCTGCGCAGCACGGAGTGCGCGGTCATCTGGCTACATTGCCCCGTCGAAGAACTCCTCGCGCGGTGCGCCGTCATTACCAACCGCCCCCTGTTTCGAGACGAAGCCAGCTTCCGAAAACTCTACGAGCAGCGGCTGCCATTCTACGAGCAGGCGGACTACCGCGTGGACGGGACGGCCGAGCCGCGGCGGGTGGTGGAACAAATCCTGACCATGGGACACTTCGAGAAGGTGAACGCATGAAACAATTGAATGCAGTGGCTGCAGCCGTATGCGCGATGCTGCTGGTGTTGTCGTGGAGCGCAGCGGGGCAAAAAGCGGGAGACACCAAGAAAAAAGCGTCGCCCGCGGCCTCGGGTGTGGTGAGCGCAGACCGCGGAAAATTCCGCATCTTTAGCGACGGCCAGCAGGTTGGCACCGAAGAGTTTTCCGTCGCACCCAGCGGGGCGGATTGGATTTCGCGGGGCAGCGTGGAAATCAAAGTGCCGGGTGCGCCCACCACGCAAGTGAGCGGGGAGCTGCGCCTGGCCGCCGACGGCCGGCCGCTCAGCTATCAGTGGACCAGCCAGGGGCCAAAGAAAAATTCAGGAGCCATTGCGTTCGAGGGAACCACCGCAAAAATGGAACTGCGTGCGGAGGGCGGGCCGCCGTTCACGCAGGAATTTCAGTTCGACTCGCCGCAGATCGTGATCCTCGACAACAACCTTTACCATCATTACGCTCTGCTGGCGCGGCTCTTCGACTGGAACGCGAAGGGCGTGCAGGCCTTTGCCGTGCTCATCCCGCAAGACCTGACTCCGGGCACGGTGACCGTGGAATGGGCCGGGCCGCGAGATCTGGACGGAATCAAGGCGGAACTTTTGCGCGTAAGAAGTTCTGACTTAGAGATTGAAATGTATGTGACCGAGGGGAAGCTTCTGCGATTGGTTGTGCCGGATTCCAAAGCCGAAATCCGCAGAGAATAAAGCGGGCGCGAACATTTCGAGAGAAAAGTAAAGGCCCGGGAAGCAACCCAGGCCTTTGTTTTTTTGCCAAGAGCTGTTAGAGCGAAGTACGGCGAGTGATGCGCTTGCGCTCGGGTGGGCGGGGCTGCTCAATCTCAACATTGAGAGAAACCTCCGCGCCCTTGCGGATTACACCGACGCTGACGGTTTTCTGGTCCCACTTGGCGCGCAGCTTTTCGCGCAGGTCGTCTAGTGACTTCACGCGCTCGCCATTGAATTTGGTGATGACGTCGCCGGCTTTCATGCCCGCTTTCTCCGCGGGGGAACCCGCATTCACCTCACGGACCAGGATGCCTTCGCCGCCGGGAGCGCCGAAATACGCGCCAAGCTGGCCGCTGATTTCTTCCGCGCTGATGCCGAGGAGCGGAGCGCGCGAAGCAACAAAGAAATTGGGCATGTCGAACTTGAACATGTCGCTATCGAATTTGAATTCGCGCGGGCTGGCGAAAGTAAATGTCCTTTCGATGCGGTCGCGGCTGTTGCCCAGGGTGGCGGAAAGCGTCTGGGCGCGGGCGTCGCGCCATACGGTCAGTTGTGCGGTGCGTCCGGCGAGGGATTCGCGGATCATGCGGTGAAATTGCGTGCTGCTCTCGATGCGCTGCCCGTTGTACTCGGTGACCACGTCATTCGCCTTGAGTCCCGCCTTGGCGGCAGGGCTATCCGCTTCCACTTCGGTAATGAGCACGCCGCGCTCGGCGGGGAGTTTCAACTCCTTCACCTTTTGCGCGTCGACATCGGCAATCTGCACGCCGAGCCACCCGCTCTCCGAATCCTGGAGCGCGACCAGTGGCGCAACCTCGAGGCGGGTGGCTTTTTCCTGCATGAGCGCAGCCAGTTCGGCCTGACGCGCGTGCAAGTCGGCCAGCATGGCGCCGCGATGAGCGGCCATTTTCTTGGCGATGTTCTTTTCAACGACCTTTCGCGTCACTTCCTGCACGGCTCGGCTGATTTCCTGCTGCGCTTTGGCAAGTTCCGCCTGCACTTCCCGCTGAACCTGCTCGGCTTGCTGTACATAAACAGCCGAAGAATCCGTTGCGGGAATTTGACTGCAGGACGCGGACTGGGCTGCAAACGAGAACGCAAGCAGCGCCACAACACCCAACGAAAAAACGAGTTGTCTCTTCATGGCTTCCTCCTAGATGCGTGGCGCCGTCCGTCCGGGTCCCGCTGCTGCGGTCCCGCTCTGCGGGATCAGACCGTCGGCCGCGCTTCGACCACTCGAATGCCACCATTCACCGTCCGCACTTTCACGGCATCACCGCCCCGGCCGAGGCGCCCCCGGAAATCATGGGAGCTGAGCTTGCCGCGAAGCATGACCGGCAGCTCGGAACGAAAGTCACCGTTCATGCTCAGGATGTCGAGTTCGGCATCGGCATTGGCCGGAAGCGCCAGCACCACAGACCCATTGACGGTTTCAATTGAAATTGGTGAGCCGGGCGGGAGTTGATTCAGCTCGATGCGCACGTTGCCGTTGGTGGAGCGAGCATCAAATCGTCCGGCTCCCTCCAGCAACTCCACGTTCCCATTGACGGAGCGCAGCAGGCCGGTTCCCGCGACGCCGCGGACACGCACGGAACCATTGATCGTCTCCACGCGCCGGAGCACCACGCGGGCGGGGACGCGGATGTGATATTCGACGCGGACATCGATTCCCTCGCTCTCCGGATAAACGGTGCGAACCGAAACTTCATTCGGCTGGGTGTCCACAACAATTTGCACGCGGCCTAAGTCAGCGGAATTTCCGCGAGTGAATTTCCGGGCGCGGATTTCCACCTCATCTCTTTCCCAGGCGCCCACTTCGACCGTGCCATTGACATTGGAAAGCGCGAAGACCCCGCCGCTGCGGAGCGGCACGCGGCGAACGAATTCATCGTTGGCAGAGCCCGCCTCGGCGCGCGCTGCAAAGGAGCACAACAATGCCATTGCCAGCACAACCGTCAACCGGAGACATCTTTTCACTCCCCGCATTCTTCCCCCTCGCTTGCTTTATTCGGCCTAAGAGCACAGTTCCCACGGCTCGACCGCGAGCCGGTTAGTTCAAACGGAAATACACATCGACCGTGGTGACCACCGGGACGGGCTTTTCGCCTACATTGACGGGCTCATATCGCCATTGCTTGACGGCATCCACCGCCGACCGCGCGAGAAGCTCGTGGCCGCTCAGCACCTTAATGTCCTCGACAATTCCTTCACTGGAAACGTAAAACTCGAGTCGCACCACGCCCTCGATATGCTGCTGCCTGGCCAGGAACGGATAGACGGGAATTGCGGAAGGATTGAGCAGCCGCATCTGCCCAGCATCCACACGAAGGCGGCCTGACCACAGGCTCCAGAATTTCCGCTGCCATTCCTGAATGAGGCTGCGTTCCCGCACGGCCTTTTTTGCATCGGCACTGGCCTGCACTGCCGTTTCCTGCTGCTTTTCGAGAAGCTGTCTTTGTGCTTCGATCTGGCGATCGATTTCTTCCCGCGAAGTCTTCAAGCGGACTTCGATCTGCCGGCGAAGGAGCTCGAGACTCGGTTCGAAATTCATCCGCGGGGAGCCGCTGAAGCGCAGACGGATGTTGCCGGTGGCGGTCTTCAGGCGCAGAAGCTCACCGCCGCCATTCAAGGCCACTTCGGCGCGTACCGTCCGGCCCGATGGACCAGAGCCTGTGCGCGTCACCTTAAGCGGGATGGCTGGGTCGGCATCAATGCGCGTTGTGGCATTGGAAGCATGCTCAAACAAGGAATCTCCAACCAGAGATTCGACGGTGGCGTCAATCGAAATGGCCAGTTCGCGAGGAATGTATACGACGATGTCGCCGGCGCCGGACTCCAACTGCGACGGGCCGAGCAGCTTGCCCTCTGGAATAAAGTAGGCCGTGATGGTGCCCGTAGCGGTGGAAGCACGAATGGCGCCTTGAATTTTCGTCAGGCAAATGCTTCCCCCGCCGGAATCGAGTTGCGTGGATCCTGCAACGTTGAGGACGCCAATGTTGCCGCCGCCGGTCGAAGCACGGATCGTGCCGGACGCTTCGCCCAGATCAATGCGGCCGCCACTCGTGTGCGCCACGATGCCGGCCCCGGCGCGTTCGAGCGAAATATTGCCACCGCCCGTCTCCAATTGCGCGGTTCCCTGCACCGAGGTCACGCGGATGTGCCCGCCGGCCGTGCGAATCACGGCATCGCCCTGCACACTTCCCGCGGTGATATGTCCGCCGGCAGAAATGGCGCTGAGGTCGCCGGAGACGTCCTGCATGGTGATGTGGCCGCCTTGGGTTTCCAGCCGCGCCGGCCCCCCCACGCTCGCAGCGGTAATATTCCCGCCGCCGGTCACGAGGGAGATCCGGCCATCCGAGCTTTCCGTTTCAATATTTCCGGTCCGCGTGTTGATATCGAGCTGAAGATTGCGCGGGACATTCAACTCGAAGGTAACCCACAGGTGGCCAGGGAATTCTTGCTTGGGCACGCGGGCACCGATGAAAACGCCATCCTGCATCGGGCGGGCGGAGAGAATGAACTTGGAAAGATATTGCCGCGCGCCAAGCTGGTTCGCATCGGCCTCGATGCGCACCACAAAACCAACCTTCTCGGAATTCTGCGTGCGGATGCGAATGTTGCCGGTATCACACACCAGGCGCAGCCGCTGGCCATCGCGCACCGGGAAGGAACCGGATTTTTCTTCCGAAATGCGGGCATCTTTAGAGGGAGCTTGCGCCTCGCGGCGCTGGGCGAGCCCTGCAGGCGAAAGGAAGCCTAATGCCACAATGAGTGCGGCCAGAATCCGGATTGTGAGGCGAACATTCATGATCAGTGTGCTTTCCTGCTATTCCTCCAAGCCTAATACTGTGCGCGCGGGCCGAGGTCGCGAACTGCGGCGGCGCTCTGCGTGCGGATATAGGAATTGGGATCGTTCTTCATGCGATCACGCAAGACCTTGAGCAGTTCAGCATCCGGCGGGCCCGCTAAGGCAGAACGATCGGCCATGGCGCGCAGGGCATTGATAGCCTCCACACGGACGCCCGGGTTGTCATCGCGCAGCAGCGCATCAATAAAGGTCTTGCGGACTACTTCTTCCTTTTCAAAACCACGGAGCGCCTCCAAAGCCTTGAGCCGGACACCGGGATTGCTGTCGTGCCGTGCGGCAAAGCAAAATGCGCCACGCACCTCGGCATCGTCGCTGCGGGAGCGAAGGAGCTCCAGCGAATCGAGCCGCAGCCCGGAATCAAACTGCAGATTGTTCTGCACCACGTACATGAGGGCGCGGCGCACGTTGCCATCATCCAGGGTGCCGGTGACAACACCGGGCTGTTTCTTAGAGTAAGTAAATTGCACGCCGGGCTGGCCCCCCACTTCACCAGGTACAAAGTTAATGCTGCTGACACTGCGCAGGTCCTGGCTGGACAGTTGTGATTCCGGGCGGACGACGACGGAACTCGCGGTCATTGTTCCCTCGGACTGCGCGTCACGGTTCTGTAGCCATTGTGGGAGCGTGATGCCGAGCGCAATTCCCAGCATGACGAGGAGGGCTGCAGTCCACGCCGGGCGAACGACAAACCAGGTAGCGGGACGCAGCCACGCCAAGAGAAGGCGCTTTAAGCCGGATTGCGAAGCATCGTCGAGGCCATCAGCGAGATCGCCGCGGCACTGTGCGAGGAGTACGGCAGACGGTTCGTCAGCGAGGCGCAAGCGGACCGCCTCGATGAGCTGCTGCTCGCGGGCGAGCGACGCGGCGCAGGCCGCGCAGGTCGCAGCATGCTGCTCAACGGCATGGCGCTCGTCGAGCGCAAGCTCGTCGCAAGCGTAGAAAACTGCCAAACGTTCGACGTCGTTGCACTGCATGGGCTTTTCCTTTTTCTAACGAGCCTCTTGTTTTTAACCCACTATCGTAAGCTGACCAATTGCGCCCGCAGTTTCTGCGTGGCGCGAAACAGCGAATTCTTCACGGTCTCTTCCGAAGTACCTAAAATCTCACCGATGGCGCGGAGCTTCAGGCCATGATGGTGTTTCAATTGGAAGACCATACGCTCGCGCGAGGAGAGCCGCTCCAGCGCGCGGTCAATGTGCAGGCCGATCTCTTTGCCCATCAGGCGTCGCTCCGGATTGGCTTCCGCGCGGCGTTCCTGCTGGCGGTCAAAAAAATCCATGGTTCGTGCAGACTCACCATAAACCGGCAAGCTTTCTCCGTCCGCCATGGCCCTTCGAGGCTCAGGGCGAGCGGGAGCCTGGTCTTCGGGACGGCTGCGGCGGCGGCGGAGATGGTCGAAACAGACGTTGGTGACGATGCGATACAGCCAGGTGTAGAAGCTGCATTCGAAGCGAAAGCGATGCAAGTTCTTGTAGACCTTTAGAAAGGCTTCCTGGTAGATATCGCGGGCATCCTCGGGCCGGCGCAAGAGATGGAGGGCCAGGCGCAGGACTTCCTGGTCATAGCGGTGTACGAGGGCCTCGAAGGCTTCGCGGCTGCCCGCTTGAGCCTCCCGAATCAAAGCCTCTCCGGTGACGCCACCGGAGTCGCGACATTCGTTGACCGCCTGCACTTTTGGCCGGGCTGCTTGCCCTTCGAATGCTAACGCCATTCCAGTGAGAGGCATAACGACTTGGTGCCGCCCCTCCCGCAGCGCGGGATGGACGGTTCACCCTAATAGACGGCTGACGACAACAAGGGTAAGCGATGGTATCCGCTTTTGGCCGCGAAAAGCGCAGCCGAACCCCTTTTGTACACCAGCCTGCGCCAGGCGGAAAGCAGTCCAGCCACCGCGCGCCGACAGATAGTATGGAAAGCCCGCACAGAGATAGTATAAACAACGACCGCATGGCGCCGGGACTCAGCGACGACGTGAAATACTTGAAAGGCGTGGGGCCGCAGCGCGCGGCAATGCTCGCGCAGCGCGGCATCCAGTGCGTCGAGGATCTGCTGTACTACCTTCCGTTTCGCTACGAAGACCGCACGCGATTCAGCACGATCCGCGAAATTCAGCCGGGAGGAACGTACACGATTCTGGCCGAGGTGGTGAGCGGTGGGCTGGTGCGGTTCGCGCGCGGGCGCAATGCCATTTATCACCTGGCGGTGCGCGACGCGGGCCCTGTGCAGCCGGGGCTGCTGCACTGTCGTTTCTTCCACGGCGGCTACCTGGAGGGGAAACTAAAGGCCGGGCAGCGGCTGGTGCTGCACGGCAAAGCGGACATCGATCCCTACCGGCCGGTGCGCGTCGAAATGATCAACCCGCAGATGGAAGTGCTGGGTGGGGATGGCGCAACCGACTCGACCGAAGTAGGGCGCATCGTGCCGATCTACGAAGCGATCGGGGGAATGGGCTCGCGAGTCCTGCGCCGTGTGATCTATGGCGCGCTGGAAAATCTTGAGGCGGCGCTGCCCGATCCTTTGCCGCGCGCGATGCTGCAACGTCTGCGGCTTCCGTCCAAGCGGGACGCCATCGTGCACGCGCATTTCCCTCCGCAGGAAGAAAAGTTGGAGGTGCTCAACAAATTCAGGTCGCCGGCGCAGCAGCGGCTGATCCTGGAGGAGTTTTTCTATTTCCAGCTCGGCCTCGCGCTGCAACGGCAGAGAACGCAACAGGAAATGGGTATTGCCTTTCGCGTGCGAGAAGATCGCATCCGCGAGGCGGTCAAGCACATTCTGCCGTTCAAGCCGACGGCTGCACAAAAACGCGTGCTGGGGGAGATTGCGGCGGACATGGAGCGGTCGGCGCCGATGCACCGGCTGCTGCAAGGCGACGTCGGCAGCGGGAAAACCATTGTCGCGCTGGAAGCGGCAACCATTGCCATCGAAAACGGATTCCAGGCAGCCTTAATGGCGCCAACTGAAATTCTCGCCGTGCAACATTATTTCTCCGCGCGCCGCGTGTTCGCGCGTGCGGGCTACCGCGTGGAACTCCTGATCAGCGGCCTGCCGGCGGCCGCGAAGAAGTCCGCGCGGGACCGCGTGGCCAGCGGCACGGCACAATTTATCGTGGGGACGCATGCCGTGATCGAGGAAGCGGTGAAGTTTGCGAGGCTGGGGCTGGTGATCGTGGATGAGCAGCACCGCTTCGGCGTGATGCAGCGAAAACAACTGATCGAAAAGGGAGTGGGGCGCGAAAAAGGCCAACCGCATCCGGACTTGCTGGTGATGACCGCGACTCCAATCCCGCGCACGCTTTCCCTGACCCTCTACGGCGACCTGGACGTATCGGTGATTGACGAGTTGCCGCCGGGGCGCACGCCGATCGAAACGCGCATCACAGCAGAAAATTCTCTGCCCGGGGTGTGGGACTTCGTGCGGAGCGAAGTGGCCCGCGGGCGGCAGGCCTACGTCATCTATCCTGTGATCGAAGAATCCAAGCAGGAATTGAAAGCAGCGACGGCGGAATACGAGCGGCTGTCGAAGCAGGTGTGGCCGAAATTGCACGTGGGACTGCTCCACGGCCGCCTGCGCAGCGAACAAAAGGAAGACGTGATGGAACGGTTCCGGAAGGGCGAAATTCAGATCCTGGTTTCGACGACGGTCATCGAAGTCGGCGTGGACGTGCCGAACGCTACCGTCATGGTCGTGGAGCACGCGGAACGCTTCGGCCTGGCGCAACTGCACCAGTTGCGCGGACGCATCGGGCGCGGCTCGGAGAAATCACACTGCATTCTGGTGGCTCCAAAGAAACCAACCGAAGAGGCCAATCTGCGGCTGGACACCATGGCAGAAACAACCGATGGGTTTAAGATCGCAGAGATGGACTTGCAGTTGCGCGGGCCCGGAGAATTTTTCGGCACGCGACAACATGGCGAACTCGGCTTCCATGTGGCCCACCCATTGCGCGACAAGGAATTGCTGGAATTGGCGCGACGTGAGGCCTTCGCGCTGGTGGAAAATCCCAAGGCAGAGGACGAAGTGAATCGGCTGGTGGTGCATCTCGGACCGAAGTGGCAGCGGCGCTATCAACTGGCGCGGGTGGGATAAGCGTGCGAGTAATTGCTGGCAAATTCGGAAGCAGACCGCTGAAAGGGCCGCGCGGGCAGGCCATGCGGCCGACCAGCGACCGTCTGCGTGAGACGCTGTTCAATATCGTGGGAGCGGCTGTTGAAGACTCGGTGTTCGTGGATGCGTACGCCGGCACGGGAGCGGTGGGCATCGAGGCGTTGAGCCGGGGCGCAAAGCGAGCGGTGTTCATCGAAAAACACAGGACGGCGGTCGCGCTGATTCGGAAAAACCTGGCGGTGTTGGGGATCGAGCAGGACGCCGAAGTGTTGCCCACGGACGCCGTCAAAGGTCTGGCCTGGCTGGCCAATGAAGGTACGCGCGCGGATTTCATTTTTCTGGATCCGCCCTACGCGGATGTGACCGAGTATGCGCGGGTGTTGGAATTCTTGGGTAAATTGTCGTTGCTCGCGCCCGGCGGACGGGTCATCGTGGAGCATGAAAAGCGGTGGAAGCTGGCGGAGAAAATGGGGCAACTCGTTCGAATACGAACCGTTGAGCAGGGCGATGGCGGGCTGAGCATCTACCAATGGGCAGATTTGGAAAGATAGGAAAAAAATTCTCGCCAGCGTCAGGGCTTCTTAAAGATGTCGAAGATACTTTTCTTCTGCTCCGGCTGTTGCTGAGCAGGCTGCTTCGCAGGCTCCTGTCCGCCCGCGGATGGCGTCCCGCAAGATGGAAGATTGGCCATGCCGGGCCGGACTTTTGGATCCGAGAAAGTACAACAAATGGTAAACGATGGGATGCGGCCAGCCGTTTGCTTCACCACGCCGCCGAGCACCGACGCCACTGCGCCAAGGGGATTGTTGGTCCCACCGGATGAGCCAGATGCGGGATTCGCTTTGCCGTCATATTTCATCGTCTGATCGAATCCGAAGCTCCCGCGCATGTCCACGGTGCCCACCGAGGAATCGACGTGGATGCAATTGCTGGCAACTCGCCCGCCGCCTAGTGAAAGATCTCCGATAATCGCGCTGAACGTCGTCTCCCCGCTGGGGACGCCGCCGCTCTGCCCGAGGGTAAAAACCTGCTGCATTTTGGCGAGTGCCTGCATCGTACCGCCGAGATTAACGGCGGGGAGTCGACCATTGCGCACAGCGAAATTGCCCGTGCCGGTGAGGGAATTCAAGACAGACGAGCCAAGCGAGCCGAATGCTTGCAGCGTGAGCTCGCCCGTGCCAGTAATCTTCCCGCGCGTGGCGGGTGAAGAAGCCACCATCTTACCCACGTCCACGCTGCGGGCTTCGATATTGGCGGAAAACCGCTCGGGAGATTGGCGCTTGTCCACGCGGCCAGAAACACCGAGCGAGCCACCATAGAGGGCCATCGTGACCGGCCAGATCTCTACGCGGTCCGTGAAGACGCGCATGTCGGCTTTGGCTCCAGTGGCTTCGTAAGGGGCGAAGCGGATGAGGTCGGCCGCAAGGCGGCCACGAGCGACTAGTTCGCTTTTTCCAGTCGCAGCCGGCGCGGACGGAGCAGCCTGGGTGGCCGCCGCGACCTGATCGAGATCCACGAGCGGCGTGGAAAGATCAAACTCCACCACAGCTTTCTCAATATCCGCGACGCGGATTGTTCCCTTCACGCGCGCGAGCTTGCCGATGTCGCTGTCAAATTTCGATTCGATGGCCCCCTGGCGGAGCTGGAATTCGCCGGAGCGGAACTCGACCTGGCCGCGGATGCCGGAGAGTTCGCCGCGGACGCCATCAAGATCGGCATCGGCTTTCCATTGCTTCAAGCGAGCCGCATCGAGCGCGATGTCGCCGAGGTCAACGCTCAGGTTGGAGACGTGGATGAGGGGCAAGAGAGTGCGTTTGCGGCCAATGACGCGCGCGAGCGTGACGTCCACGTCGGTGAGACGGATGCTGGGGATATCGGCAAGGCGAAAACCGGAAGAAGCGGAGGAGGCGGCCGGCTTTTTCTTCGCGGCAAGCTCGTAGTTCGTCTGGCCGCGATCGTCCTCGAGAAGGACGAGTGTCGGGTGCATTAACTCGACAGAATCCAGCTGAATCTCTCCGCTGAAAAGCGGCCTCCAGGCCAGTCCGCCGCGAATAGAATCCACCGTCAAAAGATTTCCTTCGGCAAAGCCGGGCGGATTGGCCAGCGCAAAATTCTCAATTACGAAACCAACGCGCGGAAAGAGCTTCGCTCGAATCTTGCCGATGGTCACGGCACGGCCGGTTTGTTCCTGAATCGCCGTGACTATCTTGGGGCGGTAGCGATCCGCGTCTAGAAAATAAGGAGCAATGAGAAGGACGAGTAGGATGAGTACGATTAAAGCAAGCAGAAAGCGGGCCCAGCGGGGAATGCTTTTCACGGTTGTGGCATGCATTTTTTTCGACCTCTCCCGCCACTTGCTCCGAGCGCAGCCAAAAGATGGGGGCAACAAGATGCAGAAGTATCTTGGCAAAAGGGGACGCACGCGACAAGCATTCATTTAAACACACAGCGAAGTGCACCGCCGCGCCGCAGAATCACGCGAGTATAATGGAAGTTCCATGAGTGTAGCGGAGAGCAGCGCGAGAACGCGAGAGGGCGAGCCTCCCCAACGCGTACAAATGCTGCGGCGCGAGCCGCAGTTCAGCGTGGCGTGGGAATCTCCGGCCGACGTGTTCTGGAGTAGTTTTCGGACGCTGCTCTATGGGCCAGCTCCGCCACGGGGCTGGCCGCAAGGACCGTTCTTCCGTGACGCGTGGGTGCGAACAAATCTTCCGACCAAAGCCTTACTGGCATCCATGCTTTGGCACTTCATACTTTTCAACGTCAATGTTCCCTTTTGGGCGTGGTTTGCGACGAGAACAAGGCCCAGGCAGGAGTATCCGCGGATTGAAGTGACGTGGTACACGCCGCCGCGGGATTTGCCGCCGCTGGTCGCGCCGGCTCTGCCGCCCAAAAAATCGAGGCCACCCAGCCCGCCGGGAGAGAGGAACAAGCCGCTGCCACCCAAGGGAGCCGATGCCTTTCACCCGCGGCAAAGTATCGTCTCCGCGCCGGCGCGCCCCACGCATCCGCGGCAAACTCTGATTCAGCCAGATTCGCCTCCAGCAGCGCCGAAAATCCTGCCCGCGCTTCCTAACATTGTGCAGTGGAACCAGGCGGCACAACCTCCTCGTCCGAAACTGACATTCAAGGCATCACGGCTGAGACGGAGAGAAGCAAAACGACCGCTGCCGGATTCCGCCGCGCCAATCGTGGTGGCTGAACAGCGACTGGCAGGAGACTTGAACCTTGCGCCAAGCGCCGTTTCGATCCCCCGCCCAAAGTTGGAGATCGAGCCGACGGCGGTGGCCAGGGCCGGACGCCGCACGGCAACGAACGAAGTTGACGCGGCACCCGAACTCGTGCCCAGCCCAAACGGGAGCGAGGCAGGCGTGAAAAATATCATTGCGCTATCGGCCACCCCAGCGCCCCCGGCACCCGTCGTTCAGGTTCCCGCGGGAAATCTTGCCTCCAGAATTCTGATTTCACCGGAAGGAACGCAGTCCGGTGTGCCCGGAGGAAATCCGAGTGCTTTGACTAGCTCGACGGGCACTGCGGGTGGTGACACAGGCAGTCCCGGCGGAACGGGCAGCGGAACCGCAACACAACCGGGCGCGAAGATCGGGCCAGTCGGAATCAGCATCACAGGTGGAGATCCCAACAGAGCGGCTTCGTCGAGCGGATTGGGTGGCTCAGGAGCAGCGGATATGAGACCGGACCGGCCGGTCCCGGCGTCCTCGCGAGCGGAACGCTCGGTGCTGCGCGCAACTCCGGCGACACCGGAGCCCAACAAGACAAAACCATCGCCGGCGTTTGAAGCATGGAAGCCGGGGGCGCCTCCGGAAACGATTCTCGGGCCGAAGCGGATTTACACGCTCAACGTAAACGCGCCCAATATGGCCAGCGCCACAGGAAGCTGGGTGCTCCAATTTGCAGAATTGACAGAGGAAGCCAACAAAAGAAACGGCCCGCTGATGGCGCTGCGCACGGATCCCCTGACGGACTTGGCGGGACCCGTGCCACTGCGCAAGGTGGATCCGAAATATCCGCCGGCGCTGGTCAGCGCACGAGTGCAAGGCGACGTGATTCTGTATGCCATCATCCGCAAGGATGGTTCGGTGGACAGCATCCAGCTAGTGAAAGGCATTGAGCCGCGACTGGACCAGAACGCCATGGAAGCGCTGGCGCGGTGGAAATTCCGGCCCGCCGAGCGCCGCGGCGATCCCGTCGAGCTGGAAGCCGTTGTCACCATCCCCTTCCGGGTGCCGGGGCGATACTAAGAGTATTTGATGGCTGGCGCGCGGTGAAAAGTTAGACGAGTTGTCGCCATCTCAGCCCTTGGAATCTTCCAACAACTTGATGAGCGCCGTGAGGGTGGAGTTGACGGGCGTGGGTACGCCGAGCTCGGCGCCGCGGCGCACCACAAATCCGTTCAGCGAATCTATTTCCGTACGCTTGCCGCGCTGCACATCCTGCGCGGTGGAAGACGTGGCGTTGCCGAGATCGCGCGCGAGCTTGACGTTGGCATTGGCGAGGTCCACGGGCGGCAGACGAATTCCCGCGGCGCGCGCAACGGCTATCGTTTCGTTGGCGGCGGCCAGGAAAACCTGCAGGGCAGATTCACTCCGCGCAATCTGCCCGTAGCTGGCGCGGCCGAGTGCAGTGATGGCATTCCCGGCACAATTCCAAACCAGCTTGGCCCACAGATCGCCGTCGATGTTGTCCGAAATGCGGCACGGCACGCCAGCACGCGTGAAGCATTCGGCGACGTGCTGCGCAGAATTCAGTGGCGAGTTGCCCAGGACGAGATCGCCGCGGCCGGAGTGCTTGATGCGTCCGGGCCCGGACATTGCCGCGGCCACATAGACAACGCTAGGCAGAGCAGCGATACCGGAAGCGGCGCGAATGCGCTCGATATTGTCCACGCCATTCTGCAGGATGACGACGATTGCACCGGGCGAAAGGTGCTGCGCGAGGCTCCGCGAGGCATTGTCGGTGTCCAGGGTTTTGACGCAGAAGAGTACCATGGAGGCATCACGCACAGCGCCTGTGTCCGTGTTGGCGGAAACGGCGACCCGCTCCTGAAAATGGATGCTGTCCATGAAGAGGCCGTCACGATGGATGGCTTCAACGTGCTCGGGACGGCCGATCAGAGTCACTGGAGCGCCGGCGCGTGCGAGCATTCCGCCGAAGTAGCATCCAACAGCACCGGCGCCGAGCACGGCGACCCGCGGCCAGGAAGTGGTTTGAGATTCCATGCTTACTTTCTGGGAGGACAGGCTGGAAAGCCTGTCCTACACCGAGATCGAGGAGATCAAGCGATCCACATCATGCGGCGCATTATAAAGATGCGGCGCCACGCGGATGGCGTTCTCGCGCATGGCTACAATCACTTTTTCCGCCGACAATTTCTGATACAGGGCCTGCGTTTTTTCCGACGAGCGGGCAGCAAAGCAGGCGAAGGGGCCGCGCGCTGCGGCATCGGCGGGACTGGCCAGAATGCAGCGGTCGCGCGGCAATCTCTCGATGAGTGACTCCAGCAGCGCGGCGTTGTGGGTCCAAATGTTTTCCACGCCCACGCGAAGCAGAAACTCCAGCGACGCTTCCATTGCCGCAAGATTAAAGAAGCTGGCGGTTTCGGGCGAATCCCAACGGCGAGCGCCGCGAGCAGGCTTCATACCCGCAAGCGGGAGCGAGTGGAAATTGGCCGCGCCTTCGGCGGCCATCCAATAGAAAGGGGCCAAACGCAACTGGTCAATCAGGTCACCACGGACCCAAAGGAATCCGGTGCCGTAAGGACTGAGCAGCCACTTGTATCCGGCACAGACGAGGAAATCAGCGCCGAGGACGCGAACGTCCATGGGCATTGCGCCGGCACATTGGGAAACGTCCAGCAGAACATAGACGCCGGAGCGGCGGCACGCGGCGGTGAGGCGCTGCGCGTCCAGAAGGCTGGCATCGTCGAAACGCACCAGGCTCACGGAAATCAGGCGCGTGCGCGGGCCGAGCTGCGCGATCAGGTCATCGGCCGTGAGGAAGCGGCCGGCAGGCGTGACCATCTTCACAGTGAGTGCGTCGCGCTCAGCAAGCGGAATCCACGTGGCGAGGTGCGCGGGAAATTCGCCACGCGCGATGAGAATTTCATCCCCCGCTTGCCAGGCGATGGCCTGCGCGACGGCCAGCAGGCCGCTGCTGGCGCCGGTGGTGATGGCAATCTCTTCCGGTGCAGCGTTGATCAGCCGTGCCAGCAAGGCGCGGATGCGGTCGGGGAGGCCGAAATACGCCTCCTGCGGAATGGTATGCGGCGATTTCTTCCACTCGATGGCGGCTTGCGAGGCGCGCGCGGCCACCAGAGGCACAGGGCCTTGCGTCGAGACGTTCAGGTACGCGACGTCAGCGAAATCAGCGAATTCGTTGCGCCAGTCCATTCGCCCTCCCTCGGCGATTACAATAGCACACCAGAAAGCAGGCTCACGCTGCGCGCATTGCTGCCGCGTCGGCTAGAAGTGTTCGCGGAGATCGCGAAACGTCTGCACGATGACAATTTTGCCGACGCCGCTGCGCAGCTCGGAATGCTCCAGCTCCCAGGTATCCGGATGCGGAATGAAAACCGCGTTCAAGCCGGCATCGAGGGCGGGGTTAATGTCGCTGCTGGGGCTGTTGCCGACCATCCAGCCAGTGGTCTTCACAATGCGGAACTGCTCCACGGCGCGCTCGTAGGCCCCCGCGTTTTTCTCGGAAACGATTTCGATGGCTTCAAAAAACGATTGCAGGCCGGAGCGCTCCACTTTGCCCGCCTGTTCGGCCGGTTCGCCCTTGGAAAAGAGGATGAGCCGGTGGTGGCCCGCCAAATAGGCGAGCGTTTCCGGGACGCCATCGAGGATTTTGGGCGGGACGCGCTCCAGTTCACGCACCATGTCGGCAATCTGCGCGAGGGTCTCGCGGCGGGCCATGCTGCCTGCGAGCTTCAGATAGGTATCTTCCAGCGAGCGTCCAAAGCTGCGCACGCCGTAGCCGTGCTGGCGGATGTTGCGGCGCTCCGTCTCGTTCAGGATGCGGCGGACGTAATCACGGGGATAGCCGACCGGATCAATCGCGGAAATAAAACTTTCAATTGTCTGCTCGAAGAAGACATTGTTTTCCCACAGCGTGTCGTCCGCATCGATGAGCAGTGTCTGGCGCGAAAGGGTCATGCGCGACGTTCCTTCGCGCAGGCAGATTCCTCGCGGGCGGTGCCGGACGGCTGGGTGCTGTTCGGCATCAGGAAGCTTTCGGCTCAGCGTGCGCCAATTTTTCCAGGATGTCGCCGGCAATTCTCTGCGATTCGCCAAAATGCGTTAGATAACTCTGGAACGCGCGGTTCAATTCCACAGCGGCATCCGGATCGAGTTTGGCGCGAAGGAGCAAGTCCCGCAGCCGGACCGGATGAGGCAGCAGCGCTTCTTCCTTCAGTTCGGTCAGCGCCGATTCGGCATCGTTGGACAGCATAAGTCCTCCCCGCTTGGCAGAAGGAGAACATTCTACCGCGAAATCTCAGCGAAAACTTAAGGCAACGAAGGGTGCCGAAGAGCGGGGAAGAAAAGCAGTGAGGATGATTTCAACTGCGTCGCCTGCTGCGGTCTCACATGGGTCCAGGCAGAAACTCGTAGCGGTCAATATGCGCGGCGACGCCGCGAGCGACGTCGTGCTCCTCGACGCGCACCACGTGGGCATGGCAGCGGATATGGACGTCGCCGGCCATGGTGATTTCCTTGGGCAACGTGAGGATGAATTCGATGGGCGCGCCCGCCCGGCAGGATGCTTCCGCCAAAAAGTAGAGTCCCCGGAAGCTGACATCGCGAGTGACGGTGCGATGCTCAATGTGGACAGCGTCGTTTTGGTAGCAGACCTGAACGGGCAACGACATCATGAAGCGCGGCGATGCTCGCCGTTCCGTTCCTGTTTGCATAGGCACTCCCAAGGTGGACACAGGTACCCGCCGGCAAAAAATTAACATCGAAGCGGATGCGCCGCAAGCGCACAACACGAAGAGTTTCCAGAGTTGAATAAACGAAGGGGCGGAACGGGTGAGGTTACTTCGGCGTAGTGGAGGCAATTGACTCGAGCGACTTGACCGCAAGCGCATCGCGGCCTAGCATAGGGCGTCAACCCATCCAAAGGAACCCGGCCATGGCAGACGCAAAAGACCAGAGGTTTCGGCAGCGGGTGCAAATGGACATGCCAGTGCGTATCCGGCGATATCCGCCGCCGCGCGAGAGCATGGAAATCAAGACCACGATGGACGTATCACGTAACGGCCTGCTCTTCCGAACGCGCGATACGTACGAGCTCAACAGCATCGTATGGGTGACCATGCCATTCAGCACGAACGCGGTAGAGAAGGGACCCGAGTTCCCTGCAACTGTGGTGCGCGTCATCAAACAGCCGGACGGAGACATCGAAGTGGGGGTGCAATTCCACAGCGCCCACTCAGACAAGTGGCATCACTCGGTCTATGCGAGACCGGGCAAGCCCATCACCAGCACGGAGAAGCGGGAAAAAAACCGCGTGCGCATGACCCTACCGGTCCGAGTGCGGAGCGGCATGCTTCTGGACGAGAGCATAACGATGGATGTGTCGCGGACGGGATTACTCTTTGCGTCCGCGCAACCATACGCCATCGGCCAAAAAGTATTCGTCGTGATCCCGTTCCAGCCTGTGGGGCTCATCAGCGGAACCCTGGCGGAAGAACCGGCGGAAATCATCCGGTTCGTTGAGCGCGCGGGGGTGCGCGGCGTGGCGGTGCGATTTACCGCGCGGGCGGCGGCAAGACCGTATTGAACGGGAGTCCGTAAGACGCGACGAACAAAGCTGCGGACACGGAAAATCAGGGCGTCCCGATGCATCGGGGCGCCTGTCGTTTTTTGAATGGCAGAAATTTTTCATCGGCGGTTTTTTCTGAAGGGGCCCGCCGGGCGCCTAGAGGCAACCCTGTGGACGCGGCCCGCAGGCGAGATTTCCCGGATGTCCGCGGTAGTGTGCCATCCGCATCCGCTGTATGGCGGGACTTTGCACAACAAAGTGGTGTACCAGGTGGCCAAGACGCTGCACCGGCTGGGCCTGTCCGTGCTGCGGTTCAATTTCCGAGGCGCGGGAATGAGCGAAGGTAAACATGACGACGGGCGCGGCGAAAGGGACGACGTGCGCGCCGCAATCGATTTCCTGGCGGAGGCATTTCCCGGCGCGCCGATCCTGCTCGCGGGTTTCAGTTTTGGCGCATCGGTGGGTCTGCGCGTAGGATGCAGTGAGGCTCGCGTGGCGGAACTCGTGGGGTTGGGGCTGCCGGCGGACAATTCTGATCTGACTTTCCTGGCGACGTGCGGAAAGCCGAAACTATTCGTACAGGGCGGGCAAGACCAGTATGGATCGCTGGAAAATGTGCGCGCGTTGATGGAGAAGCTGCCGGAACCAAAGCGATTGGTCATTGTCGAAAACGCGGACCATTTCTTCGAAGGGAAATTAGACCAAGTGAACGGAGCGGTGAGCGAGTGGATGAACGAGCGCCATCCGGAATTGGAATCCGCGCGGGGTGCCGCATGAGACGAGGAATAATTATTTTCGTTGCGCTGCTCTTCGCGCCAGTTGTTACGGGCGCGCAGGCACGCATGGAGTATGGAGTTCAATATGCTCGCGCGGGCGAAAGTAGAATTCGCGTGAGCATCGAAATGCCCGAGCCGCTGGCGGGACCGCAGACACTCATCATGCCGCGCGCGATCCCCATGGGATACGGCGAGCAGCCGTATGACCGCTATGTGGAAAACATAAAAGCGTACGGAGCGGGGGACGAAGCACTGGCGGTCGAGCGCACGGACGGGCCGCGGTGGACGCTCGGAAAGGCGGGAGCAAAGCTGCGGCGCGTGCTGTTTGACGTGGACCTGGCGCGTATGGAGCGCGAAGTATTGAACGGAGGCGACGCATCAAAGGTCCGGCCGAAATACGTGGGCCTGCTCGGATACTCCGTGTTCACCTTCATTGAGGGGCAGGAAGACAAGCCGATCCGGCTGCGCGTGGAGGGGCCGAAAGACTGGCCGGTGTTTTCCACGCTAGCGCCGGCTGCGCCGTCAGCGAACGGCAGATTGACAGCCGAGGCGGGAGACTTCTACGCGCTGGCGGATTCACAGATCGTGATGGGCCCGGCAGTTGTCTTCGCAAAATTGGATGGCCCGGTGCCCCTGTTTGTCATTACCTATTCCGAAGGCGAGGTGGATTCGCAACTTCTGGGTAAGCTCGGCCTGGAAGCGTATCAAAAGGTGATCGCCTATTTCGGCAGCGCGCCGTTCCGGCACTACAGCATCGTGCAGGAGTTCCTGAAACCGATCGCGAGCGATCACCAATACAGCCTGAGCATGGAACACATGCAAAGCGGCACGTTCACTCTGGACGTGAAGCTCGGCATCACTTCCGCGTCGCCGGAGAGCGAGAAGACTCGTGTGCTGTTCAACTTCGCGCATCACATCGCGCATTCGTGGATCCCGAAGCGGGCATACGGCGAGGGCTACTTTCCGTTCCGCTGGGAACTCGCGCCGGTGTTCGACTCCATCTGGTTCAGCGAAGGGTTTGCGCAGTACGCGGCGATGGATGCCCTGGCCAACGCCATGCCGGAAACGGAAGCAGCAAAGTTCCGCGAGCGCATGATTGAATTGCGCTTTCGGCAGAACCTCGCTGCCATGCCCGCGTTTTTGCGTCAGATGCCGCTCGTGGAGGTCTCGCGCATCGCGTCCACGCGCTACGGCGAGGATTGGCGCACCGGGCGGACGGTGTTTTCGCGGGGCGGGCTGATGGCGGCAGAGATGGACGCGCGCATCCGCGAGCGAACGCAGAGTAGGAAGGGGCTACGCGATGCACTGCAATATTTGATGGTATGGAGCGCGAAGGAAAAGCGCGCGTTCCGAATTGAAGAGCTCCCTACGATTTTCAAGGAAGCAACGGGAGTTGAGACTCGAGACATTCTGGGGAAATGGCTGGCGCCGATTAAGGATTGAACAGCGCACTGCCGACGAACGATTCCCTCCGCACCAATCCCGCCGGACAGATTTGACCCTTTCTCTAAGAATCGCCCGATTTCTGTTGCTCGAATAGTTTCAAGTACTGTTCCATGGGTGCGGGCGGAATGCCGACGAGCTTGAGGTTGAACTCCACGTGCTCGCGGCGGCTCATGCCCACAAGCGCCGTGGTGATGCCCGGCGAGGAGCGCACAAACTGCAGCGCGTTGAGTAGGTCTGCATCGAGACCGAGCATTTTGCCGACGTAGGGAGGCAGATTTCGCAAGACCTGGCGTTGCAAGAGGGAGGCACTGGCAATCAGGGTGACGTCGAATTCGCGGGCCGCTTCCACCATGGGCACAAATTTGCCATTGAGTACTTGATTCGGCCGGCCGAGGGCCTCGGTCATGGCGAGATTGAAAGGGAGCTGCACGAAACGGAAGTGATGTGCGTCCCCGGCGATTTCGCGGGCGGCGGAGCCCATTTCGTGCAGCGAAAGGTAATCGGAGTTTTCCGGCGCCTGGCGAAAACCGTTCCAGGTAGCCGCGCCATAGGCGCGAATGAGTCCGGACACGACTGCGGATTCCAGGTATGCAAAGGCCGCGCGCAAGCGTGTGAGAAATTCCTTTCGAGGAACCGAAGCGAGCTGCGTTTCGGGATTGTGGACGTAATAAACGTCCACGCAATCCACGCCAAGATTGCGAAGGCTTCGCTGGAGTTGATTTTCGAGATAGCGCGGCGCCATGCAGTGGCTGCCCCCGGCAATGTCCTCCGGACGGAGAATGCCGGGACGTATGTATTCGTCCATGAAGTAGGCGCGCGGGTCGAAGGGCACGTCACCATCGGGCGTGAGGAAACCGCCTTTGGTGCAAAGAAGGAGTTCATCGCGCTGAAAGCCAGCGGCGGCAAGCTGGCGAAGCGCGGCGCCGATAGCGCGCTCGCTGCGCTGGAAACGGTAGTTGATGGCCGAGTCGATGACATTCACGCCGGAAGAAACCGCGGCGACGATGGCATCGGTGTAGGACTGGTCCGTGGTGGCATCGGGTTCGCCAAGATAAGTGCCAATACCGAGGGAAGAAAGCTGCAAGCCGTTGCGCTCGCGGAAATGGCCGTCGGCGGCGCGGCCTGCAAAGCGTTGTGCGTAGCGGGTTGTGCCCTCAGGCGTGGCGAAGGATGTCATGCAACCTCTCATTTCTGAGTTTCGGGAGCCGGGGACGTCGGCTGTGCTGGAGGAGCAAGCAAGCGAGAGCAGGCGCGAATCATGCGACGATAGGGCCAGCCGAGTGGTTCGGCTGCGCTCGCCACAGGTTCGGCAAAGAAAATTTCACCGAGTCGCGGTTTACCGTAAAACCAGCGCGCGAGAAGCGAGAGATGATCTTCGAGGACGTGGTTCGTGATGGCTTCGCTGCCAGGGGCCAAGAGTAATTTCTCGCGGAGGATGGCTTCGACGGAACGCGGCTGGCTCTGCATCTCGGCAAAGCGGAGATAAAAAGGATCGGCGATGCGGCCGGCGCGGATGTGGAAGACTGCAATTGTATTTTCCTCGACGGCGAGTTGAAGGAGCACGGCGTTCAAATCTTCAAGACGGCGAGGCAAATCCGGGAGACCGCGGAGAACACCGGCAACTTTTTCGATTTTCTTATGCACTGCCGCGGCATGCTCGAAGTCGAGCGCTTCGGAAGCGGTGGCGCGCTCGCGCTCGAATTCCCCAGTGAGTGAAGCGCCGCACGTGGCCAAGAATTCCTTTACGCGGATCACTTCGACGTCGTATTCCTCTTTCGAGCAGCCCGCAAAGCACGGCGCCAGACACATCTTCATCTCCGAATAAATGCAGCCGGGAAAAGTGGGATCGCGGCGGATTTTGATCTGGCAGCGACGAATCTTGAAGAGATTGAGGAACTCGCTGGAGAAGGCGTCGGCAGCCTTGCGCGAAGAAAACGGGCCGAAGTAAAAGGCATTGCCGGAGAGAACGCGACGAGTGACGTAGCAGCGCGGGTATTCGCCGGCAAGGTTTAGCTTGAGAAGCGACGGTGGACGCAAGCGCAGAAAATCGCGGTATCGGCGCGGATGGAGACTGCGGGCGTGATCGTACAGAACCAGAGCCTGTTCAAACGGAGAGCCGGTAAGGCGGTAGCGAACCCGCGCGGCAACTTCGCGGAGATTGAGGCGCTTTGAAGATGGCTCGGGCGGGCGAAGCAGGCGTTCGAGACGTCGGCGGAGGTCCGCGGTGCGCGAAAGAAAGACTTGTCCGCCTTCCTGTTTCGGCTCGATCACAAAAACGGCGGGGCGCGACGGAAGCGCGGCGAAGAATTCGTCTTCGCGGGCAACGTCGAAATCCTGACCGCAATCGAGGGAAAGCACGGCACAAGAATACAGTTAAAAAGTTGAAGGGTTAAAGAGTTAAAAGTTAGAGAGAACGGCAAGCGCGCACGATGGATCGCGAATCAATAGGACTTCAACACCCAGGCAGCGATGACCAGGCGCTGGATTTCGCTGGTGCCTTCGTAGATTTCAGTGATGCGCGCGTCGCGGTACATGCGCTCGACGGGATACTCGCGGCTGTAGCCGTAGCCGCCGTGAATCTGAATGGCTTTGTGCGTGACGCGCGTGGACATTTCGCTGGCGTAGAGTTTGGCGATGGCGGCGTCCATGGTGAAGCGCGCGCCAGTGTCTTGCTTCCAGGCGGCCTTGCGCGTGAGCAAGCGGGCGGCGTCAATTTCCGTGGCCATGTCGGCGAGCATGAACTGAATAGCCTGGAACTGCGAAATGGGCCCGCCGAAGGCCATGCGCTCTTGCGAGTATTTCAGGGCGGCATCAAACGCACCTTGCGCGATGCCCACGGCCTGCGCAGCGATGCCGATGCGGCCGCCGTCCAGCGTGGCGAGAGCGACCTTGTAGCCTTCGCCCTCATTGCCCAGGCGATTGGCAACGGGCACTTCGCATTCCGTGAAGGACAGCTCGACGCAGGCGGTGGCGCTGATGCCGAGCTTTTTTTCTTCTTTACCGACGGCGAAACCGGGAGTTCCCTTCTCGACGACCAGTGCGGTGATTCCCTTTTCCCCTTTTTCGGGATGTGTGTTGACGAAGACGATGCAGGCATCGGCCACGCCGCCGCAGGTGATCCATGCTTTGGTGCCGTTGACTACGTAGCGGTCACCCTTCAGGACGGCCTTGGTGGCGAGGGCCGCGGCGTTGGAGCCGGCCTGCGGCTCGGTGAGAGCGAAGCAGCCGATTTTTTCGCCGCGCAGGAACGGCGCGAGAAATTTCTTTTTCTGCTCGTCGGTACCGGAACGATGAATGGGATCGCAAAAAAGGGAATTTTGAACGGAGAGGATAGCGCCGGTGGAGGCACAGGCGCGGGAGATCTCTTCGATGACGATGGTGTAGGCCACGTGGTCGAAGCCTGCGCCACCCAGCTCGTCGGGAAACGCGACGCCGGTGAGGCCGAGCTCGGCGGCCTTGCGAAAGGTTTCCAGGGGAAAGTGGCCGGTCTCATCAATCTCGCGGGCGTGCGGTTTTACCTCCGCCTGGGTAAACTCGCGGACCGTATTCTGGAGAATTTTCTGTTCATCGGTGAGATCGAGATGCACGTGGCGACTCCGTGACGGGCCCTGCGTTGTGGAGCGCAGAGCGGGGCGGCGATGCCCGAAAGCAAAGCGAATTCTACGGCAAGCGAGCACAAAAGCCAAAACAAACCGCAGTTGGACATAGATGCAGATCGAGAGAGGTTCGCCGCGGAAACCGCGGCGGAAAAGATCTTCGCTTCGCTCAGAATGACAAGCGAGGTTACTTGGCGAGAGCTGTGTGGAGTTTCTGATAAGTCGTAGTGAGGTCTTCGGGCTGGACACGGGTTTCGGCGGTCACGGTCATGAAGTTGGAGTCGCCGGACCAACGCGGCAGGACGTGGAGGTGGAGATGCCCGGTGACCCCGGCGCCGGCGCAACGGCCGAGATTCATGCCGAGGTTGTAGCCGTCGGGCTTGTAGGCGGAAGCGAGAGCGAGCTGCACGCGGCGGGCGAGCTGCATCATCTCGGAAAGGGTTTCAGCGTCGCCAGCGGAAAGGTCCGCAATGTGCGCGAAGGGCACGATCATTACGTGGCCAGAGGTATAAGGAAAGCGGTTGAGGACGACAAAATTTTTTGCACCGCGAAGTACGATGAGGGCCTTGGGGTCGTCGGCGATGGCCAGGAGGTCGCAGAAGATGCAGCGGTCATTCTTGGTGGCATCGGTTACGTAGGCGAAACGCCAGGGAGTCCAGAGATAGTCCATAGCGACGGGGTGGCCCCGTTAGCTGGAAGCAGGATCCGCGGGAGCTGCGGCGGCGTGCGCGCCGGAGGTGTTGACGAAGTCCTTCAGCTCTTTGCTGGGCTTAAAGAACGGAATGCGCTTGGGGGGAACTTCGACGCGCGCGCCGGTCTTGGGGTTGCGGCCGATGCGTCCCTGGCGCTGCCGGGTGCGGAAGCTGCCAAAGCCGCGGATTTCGATTTTGTCGCCGGTCTGCAAAGCCCGGATGATGTTCCCGAAAATCGTCTCCACGACGACTTCCGATTCCTTGCGAGGCAGGTCCGTGACCTTGGCAACTTCTTCGACCAGATCTGCTTTTGTCATGGTTGCATCGTTCATCGGCGCGCTCTCCGTTAAGATGGCGATGGAATCCCGGGCTAACCTGCGCGGTGTAAGGAGCAACCACGCTGCAGCGGCAGGAGATAACCCCCGCACGCTTGCCTGTCAATATCACCAAACCGTCGGAAAGGTAAGTACTTTTTTTTGAGCGGCCCAGGCGAGAGGGAAGACTCGCACAGCACAGCCTGCACCAGTCACTAGGCGGCCAAGCCGTCTAGGAAGAAGAGTCGCGCTTGGCCCAGAAAATATCACCCAGCGTAGCTGTGGATGACCCCTTCGAAGACCGATACTGAGCAATCTCGTTGCGCTCCGCCTGCTTCTGCGCACCACGATAGCTCAAGCCAATTTTGTGCTGGTCGCGGTCCAGCTTGATGATTTTGAAATCGTATTCCTGGCCGACATCGAGCTGCACGCCGGATTTTGCCACCGAGCCGCGCGGCCCGCTTTCGCGGTCGGCGCGGGGACGCCGCTCCTCGATCTCCGACACATGGCAGAGCGCTTCGATGCCTTCAGCGAGTTCAACAAAGACCCCGAAGGTGGTGCTGCGGGCGATCTTACCGCGGACCAGGTCGTTCACCTTGTGCGCTTCGAACCAATTGGACCAGATATCGTTCAACTGCTTCAGACCGAGCGAGAGGCGGCGATTCGCGGAATCAATCTTGAGAACGCGAGCTTCGACGGTATCGCCCTTCTTCAAGACTTCGCTGGGATGCTTGATGCGCTGGGTCCAGCTGATATCGCTGACGTGGATCAGGCCGTCAATGCCCTCCTCGATTTCCACAAACGCGCCGAAATCGGTGAGGTTGCGGATCTTGCCGCTGACCGTGGCACCGATCGGATACTTACCCGAGAGGGAATGCCAGGGATCCGGCTGCAATTGCTTGAGGCCGAGAGAAACGCGGCGCTGGTCCGGCTTCAGGTCGAGGACAAGAACTTCCACCTCGTCGCCAACCTTAACGATTTTCGAGGGATGCTTCATGCGCTTGGACCAGGACATTTCACTGACGTGCATGAGGCCCTCGACTCCAGGCTCGAGCTCGACAAAGGCGCCGTAGTCGGTGACGCCGACAACTTTGCCGCTCACGCGAGAGCCGACCGGGAAGCGCTCCGCGAGTCCCTCCCAGGGATCGGGCATCAGCTGCTTGTGCCCGAGAGAGACACGCATCTTCTCCTTGTCAAACTTTAATACCTTGACTTCGATTTCCTGGCCGGGCTGGACGTATTCAGAAGGCTTGGTAATGCGGCCCCAGGAAAGATCAGTGACGTGGAGCAGTCCGTCCAGGCCGCCGAGATCGACGAACACTCCATAGTCGGTGAGGTTTTTTACTTTGCCCACCATGACCGTGCCTTCGCAGAGGGACTCCAGCAGGTGCTCGCGCAATGCTCTCAAGTCTTCTTCGAGAATGATTCGGCGGCTGACCACGACGTTGCCGCGCTTGCGGTTCATCTTAAGCACGCGGACCTGGACGTCCTGGCCTTTCCAGGAGTCGAGTTCGCGGATGGGATGCACATCCACCTGTGAAGCGGGCAAAAACGCGCGAATGCCGACGTCCACCACGAGCCCACCCTTGATGCGGTCCACCACCTTGCCGGTCAGCGTGACGCGGGTGTGATAGGACTTCTCAATGTTTTCCCACGCCTTGCGACGGCGCGCGCGAAGGTAAGAGAGAACACGGTAGTGTTCCTTGTGCTCGCTGAGAACTTGAACATAAACTTTCTGGTCTGGGAGCAGCGTGATGGCCCCTTCGGATTCGGCGAACTCCTGGGCGGGGATGAGGCCCTCCGACTTGGCGCCGAAGTCCACCACGACGCCGAGGTCGTTGATGGCGACCACGGTGCCTTCCACGAATTCGCCCCCCGTGGAGGCGTCTTCGTGAGCGGCCATTTGATCCATCAGCTCGCTCATGCCTTCCGTGGCGGCATCATCAATCGAGGGCTCGCCGCCTTCGGCAGACGGTTCTCCAGCTACGGTCGAGACGTCCTCCACCGGAGCGCCAGATTCAGCGGATAGCTCCGCGGGGGATTCGCCTTGCGCAGAAGCAGGAGTTGTTGCGGAAACCTCAAGGGGAACAATTTCAGAAGACGGTTGAGGAGTTTCCTCGGGCCGCTCAGCCCGATCCCGAGGCATCGGGACAGGTTCGGCTTCCGCTGCGCTGGCAGCGGAAAGCGTTGTTGGTTGGTTGTCGGTTTCGGGTGACATCAGAACAGCCTCCCAGGGGCAGTTTGCCCTGCTCGCCAAGAACTTCCCTCGAATTCTCCCTACCAAGGGGGTGTGAGCAAGGAAGGGAATACAGCGCCTCTCCTGCACGCTGCATCGATTGGGATGATACCCGGCCCTCAAAAGGTTGTCAATGAAAGTGGAGGCGGAAGGCCGAGGCAGCCCTACGAGCGAAGGCGGCCAGCCTGGCGGATTACTTTGCGGTAGTCGCGGGCGAAAATTTCCACGGTGCGGCACATTTCGTAGAGCCGGGAACGGATGCGCTGGCCGACGCGGTCGGCAAGCGTGTCTTCCGTGTTCACCACAGCCTCGCCGGAGGGCAGCACGGAGCGGGCGCGCTGCGCGCTTTCGCCGTCGAGATAATTCGTGGTGATGAGCGTGATGCGCTTTTCGTTGTAGCGCGAGTTGAGGATGTGGCCAACGGTCTCCAGCGCCCACGCGGATGGCTTGCTGGCGCCCAAATCGTCGAGAAGAAGAAGCTCGGCCTTGAGCACGGGCTCGAGAACACTCATTTCTGTGCTCTGATTGACTGGATTGTAGCTGGCCTGAATCTCCTTCAGCAGTTCGCGATAGTCGTAGAACAGGCCTTCGTGGCCGCGGAGGACGAGTTCTTTGAACGCCGCGACCGCGAGGTGCGTCTTCCCTACACCGCATGGCCCCATGAGCAGCAGGCCTTGCTCTTCCACCTGGGGAAAGTTGCGGACGAAGCCTTGCACGAGAAGACGCGCCTGTTCGAGGCTGCGGTCCCAGGCGGCGCCACCGGATTCGGACGAGTAGATATCCACATCGAAGTTGGAAAGATCGCAGTGCTCGTATCGCTTGGGGACGCGGGCGCGCTCGAGAAGTCGCGTGTCACGGTCCGGCGCGGAGCACTCGCAGCGCACGGCAACGCGGGCGGAACTGTCGGCGCCGTCAGCGGGAACCAGCCGCCAGCCGGTGCCACTACATTGAGGGCAATCTGCCTGCGCCATGCAGACAGGATAGGCGGGACGTTGGACGCGTGCAAGCGTAGCCGGGTGTGGAAAGAAATGCGCGCTGTGGAAAGCGCGGAACCGACAGTTGCGACGTAGCGCAGCCACTCTTGGCTGCGCAGAATTACTCGGCAAACAGCGCGCCGACAAGAGTGCCTGCGCCACATTTAGCGACGGAAAGGGACAATCGCGGAGCGGGAGCGGCGCGCCTGGGCGGCAGTCTGACTGATGAGTTCGTCCTGAACGAAGCGGATGAACTGCTGCATCTGCTCTTCCATCTGCCGCATTTTCTCGCGCATGTTGAGGACGATTTCGATGCCGGCCATGTTTACGCCCATGTCGCGCGTCAGGGTGAGAATCACTTCGAGGCGCTCGAGGTCGGCATCGGTGTACAGGCGCGTATTGCCCTGCGAGCGGGACGGCTTGAAGAGCCCGACGCGCTCGTAGAGGCGCAGCGTCTGCGGGTGAATGCTGTACATCTCGGCGACGGCGCTAATCATGTAGCCGGCGCGGGACTTCTTGTTCGCGCGGCGCGGCTTGGCTGGGCTCCGTTTGCGCATGGCTAAAGCGCGGCGCGGTCGAACAAACCGCCGCGCGGGTCCTCCTGTGAAAGCTCGCTCAATTTGCGGAGCAGATCGCGGACGCGCTCGTCCACCGGGCGCGGCACCACCACCTGCACTTCCACATAGAGGTCGCCGCGGCGGCCAGCGGCGCGCGCCGAGCGCACGCCCTTTTCGCGCAGCCGGAATTTCTGGCCGCTATCGGTGCCCGGCGGAATGCGCAACAGCGCGCGGCCGTCAATGGTGGGCACTTCAATCTTCGCGCCCATCGCCGCTTCAATGACGGTGATGGGAACGGTGCAATAGAGGTCGTCGCCGCGGCGGTCGAAGAACGAGTGCGCCTGCACATTGGAGATGATGTACAGGTCGCCGGGAGGCCCGCCCATCACACCGGCCTCGCCGCGGCCCGGAACGCGCACGCGCGAGCCGGTCTGCACGCCTGCGGGCAAGCGAACTTCTAGCGCGTCGGCGCGGCGGAGGCGGCCTTCCCCGCCGCACGCGCGGCAGATGGTGCGGAGGCGACCGCTGCCGCCGCAACGCGAGCAAGGAACATTGAAACGCATGCTGCCTACGCCTTTGCTGAGTTGTCCGTGGCCGCCGCAGGAGGGACACGGCTGTGCGGAACTAGCGCCCACGGCACCCGAGCCGCGGCAGTCCGCGCAGGTATCGAGACGCGCGAAGCTAAGCTTCTTGACGACACCGCGGACGGCTTCGCCGAAGGTGATGTCCACCTGATACTCGAGGTCGGAACCGCGCTGCGGCTGCGTGGCTTGGTGCTCCGCTCCCACGCCGCGCATGAACTGGCTGAAAATATCGCGGAAACTGGCGCCGCCCGTGCCGCCAAAGTCGAATCCGCCAAAATCGGAATGTACTTCTCCCTGCGGGACGCTGCCGGGAGGCGGCCCGCCGGCGTAGTTCTCCGAGTAGAAACCGAATTGATCGTACATCTGGCGCTTCTTGGGGTCGGAGAGGACATCGTAGGCTTCCTGAATCTGCTTGAACTTTTCTTCGGAGGATTTGTCGCCGGGATTGAGATCGGGATGATATTTACGCGCCAGCTTGCGGTAGGACTGGCGAATTTCCTTCACCGGCGCGCGGCGGGGAACGCCGAGCAGCCCGTAGTAATCCTGCTTGGATGTCGGTGGCATCGGTGATGACTGCCGGCGCTAGAGCTTGGCCCAGCGAGCGTTCAACTCGGAGAGTTCGTGCTGCTCGCGGACGAGCTCTTCACGGCGGCGGCGCGCCTCCTCAGAACGCGTCCCCATCGAGGCTTCTTTTTGGTTGGCGCGTTCAATCCACTGATCAATCCATTTCAACTTTTCTTCGACGGTCGCGGCATCGGAACGAAAACGCAGAGCGGCGCCGCTCATTTCCACCGAGCGCGGAGGAAATTCGGGTGCAAAACCGCGCTGCGCATCGTAAAAAAGGCGTTTCCAGTCCGCGCCCGGGATTTCGGACACGTTGACCTGGACCAGGTACACATTCTCGCGGACTTTCTGCACCGCCTGGGGCGGGCCCATCCGATGCACGCCATCCGAAGTCAAGTCCTTCTCCTCTGCCCCAGCCAGCGGCTAGTTGGGCTTTTTCGATTCGTCCACGTCCACATATTCCGCGTCGATCACATCGCCCTGCGGAGGAGGCTGCGCCGGACCCGGGCCTTCTTGCGGGGCGGCGCCCGGAGCTCCGCTAGCCGCAGCGGACTGGGAACGGTACAGCACTTCAGCCATCTTGTGCGAGGCCTGCTCGAGAGCGGATGTGGCCACTTTGATCTTGTCCAAATCTCCGTCCGCAAGAGCGGTCTTGCATTGGGCAACGGCATCTTCGACAGCGCGAATGTCGCCCTCGGCGAGCTTATCGCGGTTTTCACGGAGAAGTTTTTCCACCTGATAAACGAGAGAATCGCAGCGGTTGCGCGTTTCCACTTCCTCGAGATGCTTGCGGTCCTCGTCGGCGTGGGATTCCGCGTCGTGGCGCATGCGCTCGGCTTCGTCCTTGCTCAAGCCGGTGGACGCAGTGATGGTGATCTTCTGTTCCTTGTTGGTGGCCTTGTCCTTGGCGGAGACGTTCAGGATGCCGTTGGCGTCGATGTCGAAGGTGACTTCGATTTGCGGCAGCCCGCGCGGGGCCAGAGGGAGCCCGACCAAGTGGAATTTGCCGAGAGTGCGGTTGTCGTGTGCGAACTTGCGCTCGCCCTGCAGGACGTGAATTTCCACGTCGGTTTGATTGTCCGCCGCGGTGGAGAAGACCTCTGCCTTGCGCGTGGGGATGGTGGTGTTGCGCTGGATCATCACGGTCATGACGCCGCCGAGCGTCTCCACGCCCAACGAAAGCGGGGTGACATCCAGGAGCAGGATGTCCTTTACTTCTCCGCCGAGCACTCCGCCCTGAATGGCAGCGCCCACGGCCACGACTTCATCAGGGTTCACTCCGCGGTGCGGCTCCTTGCCGCCGAAGAGCTGCTTGACGATGTCCTGCACGCGAGGAATGCGCGTGGAGCCGCCGACGAGAACGACTTCGTCAATCTTGTCGGGAGAGAGGCCGGCGTCGGACAACACCTGTTTCACCGGACCCACGGTGCGCTGGAGAATGTCTTCCATCAACTTCTCGAGTTCCGCTCGCGTCAGTTTCTGCTGCAGGTGCTTGGGGCCTGAAGCATCGGCGGTGATGAACGGTAGATTGATCTCCGTTTCGGAAAGCTGCGAGAGGTCGCACTTGGCTTTTTCCGCGGCTTCCTTGAGGCGCTGGATGGCCATGCGGTCCTTGCCGAGATCGATGCCCTGCTCCTTCTTGAATTCAGAGATGATCCACTCGATCACGCGCTGGTCAATGTCGTCGCCGCCGAGGTGGGTATCTCCGGCGGTGGCTTTCACTTCGACCACGCCTTCGCCCACTTCGAGGATGGAGATGTCGAACGTGCCGCCGCCGAGGTCGTAGACGGCAATCGTCTCGTCCTTTTTCTTGTCGAGGCCGTACGCGAGAGCGGCAGCCGTAGGTTCATTGATGATGCGCTGCACTTCCAGCCCGGCGATTTCTCCGGCTTGCTTGGTGGCCTGGCGCTGCGCGTCATTGAAATACGCGGGAACGGTGATCACCGCTTTGGAAATCTTCTCGCCGAGAAACGCTTCGGCGGCGCTCTTCAACTTTTGCAGAATCATGGCGGAGATTTCCGGGGGGCTGTAGGCCTTGCCGGAAATCTGCACACGCGCGTCGTCGTGCGGACCGCTGACGAGTTTATAGGGAACCCTTGGCACTTCCGCGCCAACTTCGTCGAAGCGGCGACCCATAAAGCGCTTGATGGAATAGACCGTGTTTTCCGGATTGGTGACGGCCTGGCGCTTGGCCACTTGTCCCACCAATCGTTCGCCGGATTTGGTGATGCCGACGACGGAGGGAGTGGTGCGACCCCCCTCCTGGTTGGCGATGACAACGGGCTCGCCACCCTGCATGACGGCGACGACGGAATTGGTCGTGCCGAGGTCGATACCGATAATCTTGCTCATTGCGAAAACGCCTCCTCAAAGGTGCGAAAGACTCAAAACGACTAAGCCAGGGACACTATAAACATTGAGTGTATCTTTGTCAAGTATTTTGTCTGCTTGTAATCCATTGATATAGTTAATGTTAGTTTGTGAATGAGCTGTTTTTCTGGCTCTATGACAGTCCCTCACAGAGAAATGCGCGAGGGCGGTAGTTCGCCAGAGTGGGAGATCGAAGACAAGGGAGGTTTGCACATTCACCATCCGTTTCGTCGTCGGCCATAGATCTTCCATGCAAGAAGTGAACCAGGGCCATGCGAATGGCATCGAACAAAGTGGGCCAGTGATTTTTTCCAGGAGGGACGACCGCACGCGGGCCGCAGGTCATGTAGAATATGAAGATTCGGAACGAAGTTGAGACGGAGGAAAGAGTGACCACGGGATCAAGAGGGCTAAGAGTTGCCAGAGTGTTTTGCATCACGCTGCTGGCGCTCGCGATGAGCGGCTATGCGGCAGCGCAGTCGCCGGCAAAGCGGCCGGGTGCTGCGAAGAAATCGGCAGTGGTTGATATCACCGCCTTGAAAGCGCTGGGAACCAAGGCGGCGCCAATCACCATGGAAGTGTTCAGCGATTTCCAGTGTCCCGCCTGCCGGGACCTTTATTTTCAAACGGTCCGGCCGGTGATTGACAACTATGTGTCCGCGGGCAAGGTGTACCTGATTCACCGCGACATGCCGTTACCATCCCATCAGCATTCCAAGGAAGCGGCGCGGTACGTAAATGCAGCGGCGCGGGTGCGTAAAATGGAAAAAGTCGTGGTGGCGCTGTTTGACAAGCAGGCGAATTGGGCGGCGGACGGGAACATCGACGGGGTGGTGGCAGCGGCGCTCACGCCAGCGGAAATGAACCAGGTGCGAAAACTGGTGCGCAGCGGGACGCTGGACGCGGGTATCGATAAGGACTCGGCGCTGGGCACGCAGTTTCGCGTGACGCAGACGCCGACGACAATCATTACGCATAAGGGAGTAACGTATCCAGTGGTTGGCGTGGTGTCCTACAACATGCTGAAGACTTTTCTCGAACAGTTGCTCAAACAATAGCCATGACGCGCTGGCTGATTTTTCTGGGGCGCGTGACGGTTGGATTTGTGCTGGTGTACGCCGCGTACCTAAAATTGCAGTTGCCGTGGATCAGTTTCGCGGCGACCATCCAATCGTACAAGCTGCCGCTGCCGGACGAAGCCGTCATGTTCGCGGCCAGGACATTGCCGGGTTTCGAATTGACTTTGGGGGTCTTGCTGCTCATTGGCGTGCAGCTGCGCTGGGTGGCGACGGCCGCGAGTCTGCTGTTGCTTACTTTTTTTGCCGTGCTGGTTCGATCCTACGCGCTCGGCATGAACATTGAGTGTGGCTGCTTCGGACCGGGCGAACAACTGACCTGGAAGACGCTCTTGCGCGATGGATTTCTTGTGCTGGTGTCTCTCGCGGTGACCTCCGGCGCATTTTTGACACGGCGAAAAACGGGCGATGTGCCGCCGATGACACACGAAGCGCAGCCCGCTGAAGGGCGCACCGAGTAGAACTCCATGAAAAGCCTGGATGAATATCTGGAGCTCGCCGAGCGGACGCACGGCCATATGTGTGCAGGACAGGTGCTGGGGGTGCGGCTGGCCATGCTCGGGGTGCGCGAACTGGGGCTCGATCCGGTGAAGGACCGCAAGCGGTTGGTGACGTATGTCGAGATCGACCGCTGCATGACGGATGCGGTAGCGCTGGTCGCCAATTGCCGGCTGGGAAAACGCGCGCTGAAGTTTCTGGACTGGGGAAAAGTGGCGGCGACGTTTGTGGACCTGCAAACGCAGCGGGCCATTCGCGTGGTAGCGAAAGAAAGCGCAAAGCAAAAGGCACGCGAAATGTTTCCGGATCTCGACAAGGAACAGGGGCAACAAAAAGCCTACCGCGCGATGCCGGACGAAGAAATGTTTGAAAAGCAGTGGGTGCGCGTCGAAGTGAAGCCAGAGGATTTGCCGGGATTCAAAGCGCCGCGCGCGGTGTGCTCAGAGTGCGGCGAAGGAATCAATTTCAAGCGCGAAGTGGTAAAGGAAGGCCGCACGCTCTGCCGGGCGTGCGCAGGCGAGCGGTATTACGAACCGCTGACCTGACAAAAAGATTCGCCAGGATGACGTTCAAGATTTTTCTTCCGTCAAAAATGCCGCCAGCAGAAGAACACCCTTTCGGGAAGGCCAAGTACGGTAGGATGACCCTCCGATGATGAACCTGCTCAAAGCCGCGGAGTGGCTGCCGGCGTGGTTGCGCGAGCATCCGCGGCTGGGGCGCATCGTGTTTGGGTTCCTGATTCTGTGCGCCATCGGCGGTGGAGCAGGCGCTGGATTCTTGTTCGTGTATTGGAGCGACCTGCCCGAGGTGCGCGCGCTGGAGGATTTTCGTCCCAACGTGGTCACCGAGCTGTACGCGGATGACGGCCAGCAGATCGGGAGCTTTGCGCTGCAACGGCGCGTACTGCTCACCTACGACCAGTTCCCCGCGGTGCTCCGGGACGCGGTCATTGCCACGGAAGACCAGCACTTCTTCGAGCACTGGGGGATTGATCTTCCGCGCGTGCTGCAAGCGGCGTGGCGGAACTTCCGGCACATGCGCACGGTCGAAGGCGCAAGCACCCTGACGATGCAGATTGCGGGCACGTTGTTCCTCGACCGCACCGACCGCAGTCCCCGCCGCAAAATTCAGGAAATGCTGCTGGCCATGCAGGTCGAACGGCACTATTCGAAGCAGCAGATTTTCACGCTGTACGCCAACCAGATTTATCTCGCGCACGGAAATTACGGGTTTGCCGCGGCGTCGCAGTTTTATTTCAGCAAGCCGGTGAAGGAACTCAGCTTGACCGAAGCAGCACTGCTGGCCGGCCTCGCAAAGGGCCCGAGCTATTCGCCAGTTCTGTTTCCGGCGCGTGCGCTCGCGCGGCGCAACCTGGTGCTGCAACGATTGGAAACAGAAAAAAAGATTGACCGCGCGCAACTGCAGCAGGCCATGCAGCAGTCGCTCGGACTGCGGCTGCAATATCCGCGCAATGATCTGGCTCCTTATTTCATCGAGGAAATCCGCAAGTATCTGGAGCGCACCTACGGCACGGAAGCCGTGCACGAACGCGGGTTGCGCGTGTATACGACACTGAACGTGGCCATGCAGCGCGCGGCGAACCAGGCGGTGCGGGATGGCCTGCATGCTCACGCGCGGCGACGCGGGTGGCGCGGCAATCTACCCAACGTGTTGCGCGACAAGCTCGGCAAATTGGAAAGTTACGAGGACGATGATTGGAAGCGGCCCCTGGAGAAAGGCGCCTATGTGACCGGACTGGTCACCGCGGTGGACGACAAGGCGGCCACCGTGAAACTGGGGACGTACCGCGCGCTGGTGACCGCGCCGGACTTTGCATGGACTGGCAGAAGATCTCCAGCGCAGCTCTTTCGCGTGGGCGACCTAGGCGTTTTCCGCATCAAGGAGATTTCCGGAGGCATCACGCGCGTGGATGTGGAGCAGAAGCCTCTGGCACAAGGCGCGTTGGTGACAATCGACAACGCCTCGGGCGAGATCAAAGCGATGGTGGGCGGATACAGTTTCGAGGAGTCGAAATTCAACCGGGCCACGCAGGCGCTGCGGCAGGTGGGCAGCTCGTTCAAGCCGTACCTGTACACGGCGCTCATCGAAGAGGGTTACTCGCCGTTCGACACCATCCTGGACGAACCGTTCACGACGATGAGCGGCGGGCAGGAGTACTCGCCGCAGAACTACGACGGAAAATTCGAAGGCGTGATTACGCTGCGGCGGGCGCTGGCCGGGTCGCGCAACGTCCCCGCCGTGAAGCTGGCGGAAAAGCTCGGCGTCGAAAAGGTGATTGATGTGGCGCGACGGTTCGGCATCACCAGCCCGCTGTCGCCGTATCTGTCGCTGGTGCTGGGCGCGGCAGAGATCACGCTGCTCGAGCACACCTCGGCGTTCACGGCGTTTCCCAACGACGGCATCCGCATCGAACCGCACTTGATCCGGCGCGTGGCCAGCTACGACGGAGCGGTGTTGGAAGAGGCGCGCCCCAAAGTGCACGACGTGGTACAGCCGGAAACTGCGCGGACGATGGTAGCCATGCTGCGCGATGCGGTGGAATTCGGCACGGGGATGAAAGCCAAAGAGCTGGGTCGGCCGCTGGGCGGAAAAACGGGAACGACGAACGAGTTTTCCGACGCGTGGTTCATGGGCTTTTCACCTTCGCTGACCACCGGCGTGTGGGTGGGCTACGACGACAACGCAATCTCGCTCGGGAACAAGGAAACGGGCGCTCGGGCGGCGCTGCCTGTGTGGATCGAACTGATGAAAGCGGCGCTGGAAGAAAAGCCGGTGGAAGAATTTCCAAACGTTGAGCCACTGTCCAAGCTGGCGCTGACCAAACAGGTGAAAGTGGACACGCCAGACACCGCACCGACCGAGGATGAGGGCCGTGAAAAACCGCTGGCCAAGACGCCGCCGCCGGTCCTGCCGGTGAAGCCACCCGAAAAACCGCCCGACGCTCCGGAGAAGAAGCCGCAGACGTAGAACTCCAAAACTGAAAAGTGAATCGCCCTCAAGAGCGGAAGTGGTCCCAGCCGCGGGGATCGAGGGTAGTGGCGCGGCCATCTTTGTCGATAAGGCGCACTTTTCTTCCCAGAATAATTTCTCCGATGGGAGTCAAGCGCACGCCGCGGTAGCGCGCGGGGATTTTTTTGGCCAGCCGGCGCGGAACCGTGAAAAGGAGTTCGTAATCGTCGCCGCCGTGAAGAGCAAACGCGAGAGGGTCGAAGCCGCGAGAGCGAAGTTGCGGCGGAACAGCAACGGCAGGAATACAGTCGTGCCAGAGGCGCGCGCCGACGCGGCTCGATGCGCAGAGGCGAGCAAGATCGGTGGAGAGCCCGTCCGAGAGGTCGATCATCGCGGATGCGAGATGGCGCAAGGCGAGAAATCTGCCGAGCACAAGGCGAATGGCAGGAAAGCTGTGCTGCCGAAGAAGCGGCTTCCACCGTTTCTGGCGGTGCAGGCCGCGGCGGACGAGTTGGAGTCCGAGCTGGGCAGCGCCAAGCGCACCGCTGACGTAAATCAAATCGCCGAGATGCGCTCCGGAGCGCGTGAGGGCAGCGCCTCGAGTGATTTCACCGATAACGGTAATACTGATGGCGACTGTTGGTTGGCGAGAGGTGTCGCCGCCGGCAAGCAGCAGGCGGTACTCCCGGGCGGCGCGAGCCATTCCAGCCAGAAAGTGTTCCAGCCATTTGCCAGTGCGGCGGGCGGGAAGAGCCAGGCTTAGCAGAAAATAGCGGGGGACGGCTCCCATGGCGGCAATGTCGCTGGTCGCGCGGGCGAGAGACTTATAGCCGACCGAGTCGGGTGAGTGCACTGCGGGAAGAAAATGGATGTTTTCGAGGAAAGCGTCACACGTGACGACGAAGTCCAAGCCGCGCGCCGGGGAAATTAGAGCGGCATCATCGCCAATACCCAGCCGGAGGCGGGACGAGGAATGCACGGGGCGCCGCGGTCGGGAAGGAATCGCGCGCCGGATGCGATCGATCAGGCTCTGCTCGCCGCCCATTTGTGTCCTATGGGATTATTGCATAACGGGAAAAAACAGCTGAGAGGAAAGGAAAATCCACATTTTGGAATATTTTTTGGTTGACTTAGGTTTGCGCCTGCCGTTAGACTCGCTTCGGTTTCGAACCAAAGCTCGCGGTTCAAGCCCGAGGTTGTGAGGGCCGCTCGAAGGGAAAGCGGCGAAAGTCCCGCAAAGTGAATTAGGCGACCTGGTGAGTTCATGAAGTCGAAGTTCTATACATTCCTTATCGCCTCGAGCAACGAAGGCCGTGTGCGACGTGTGCGCGTTCCGCATACCATTGTGCATCTGCTTTTCCTGCTAGCAGTTGTTGGGGGTGTGACGGTATTCGCAGCAATGACTTCCTACAGCCGCATGCTGTGGAAAGTTACGAATTACAACGAACTGCGAACTGAGAAAGCCACGCTCCAAAAGCAGTACACGCGCTTGCAGGCAGTGGTCACGGACACCAACCAGCGACTTTCCTCCTTGCAATCCTTGGCGACCGAAGTCGCCATGACCTACGGCATCATCCGCTTCCGCCAGACGCCATTCGGGCTTTCCGAGGGACCCGCGGGATCGGAAGCGGAACACCAGAGGTCGATCGAGCAGTTTGACTTCCTGAAAAAGAACGCCACGGCGATTGCGCTGGCTTCCGAGGGATTGCGCTTGATGCCCGGCAGCAGCCTGGCAGACCTCGCATTCACGCCGTCGATGTGGCCGGTACAGGGGCGGATTACGGGGAGCTTCGGGGATCGGCTGGACCCGTTCAGCGGAGAAGGCGCATTTCACGCAGGCGTGGATATTTCGTCGAGCTACGGCGATGCGGTGCGGACTGCCGCGGACGGTTTGGTGGTAGCGGTAGAGACTCGGCCGGGATACGGGCACGTGGTCGTTGTGGATCACGGCTTCGGCACTTCGACCTGGTATGGCCATCTTTCGGGCTTCAGCACGCAGCTCGGCGCGCGGGTGAAGCGTGGCGCAGTGATTGGCTACGTGGGAACCAGCGGGCGGGCCTCCGGACCGCACGTCCACTACGAAGTGCGTGTGTACGGCGCGCCGGTGAATCCGTGGCGTTACCTGCGCGGGACTTCCGCAGACTAGCGCTCTTGTTCGACCGGCATTCGCCGGCGTTTCTCCTGTTTGAAGAAACCAGAACAACTGAAAAGAGTTGAGGTGTCTTCAGCGAGCCTTTTCGGGGGTAGAGCGTCCGGCATCGGACGAAGCCGGGGAAACGAACGAATCAGCAGCAAGCTCGAAGCGCAATTGAACGCGCTGATCTTTCTGGATGAACTCACCGTTGCGGAGAATGGCTTCAGCCAGGGCTGCGGCCTGCGGAGACATCTGGCGGCGGGAGCGAGAATCCGCCAGCAGGACGCGCGCAAGCAGACGCAACGTCTCGGCGGCGGCGGTAAGTTCACGGGCAGCGTCCGCACTGATGCACTCGGCCTCGAGAGCAACCTTCAGACTGTCACCATCAGGCCGCGCGCCCAAGGAGACCCAACGAACGTCACGCAGCGCCCGTTTCAGATCGCGCGAGCGAAAACCGAACACGGAGAAGTTCTCCTGCGACGCGTCCACGCGCGCCAGCACGATCAGCGCAGCGCCAGCCACGCGCAGAAAGCGGTCACGTTGACCGGGCGAAAGGTCGGGCGCCGAGCGCATGGATTTCGGGTCCAACGCGGCAGAGTTCGCGAGCAAAATGCGGCCGGGCGCGAGAAACGAGAACGAAATAGTTTTTGCCGGCCGTCCGGACGAAACCACATAGACCTCTTCGCCGTTTCGGTTTTCCAATTTGCCGGATCGTAAGGAGTAAACGGTAATTTTCGCGCGGTCTAAGCGGCCATCGGCCACGGCGATTGTCGACGCAGGCGCGGGGGATGGGCGAGTGACAATCAGCGCACGATCCAAATCGCGTGAATAATCGAATCCCGTGGCGGTCACAAATTCCCGGTATTCAGGATCTTCACCGACCGAAGGAGCGAGGGCCAGCAACTGCGCGAAAAAAGGCGATCGGCGCAGCGCCGCGAGATCAACGTACACAAGTGATTCGGCATCGGGCGGAGAGAGAAGGAGCAGTTCGGGGATAGCCGAAGCGGGGAAAGCAGGCTGACGTTGGCGGAAATAGAACGCCAGAGAGGCGGCAACGACAAGAAGAACGACGAAAGAGAGTATGGTTTTCTGTTTCATAGATTCGGCAAACCAGTATAGGCGGGCAAGACGCAGTGGAGCAATGGAGGCCTCGCGAAATCGGTGCGAAAACGGCCGCAAGAAGCTTCCTGGATGGGCTAAAATGACTTTCACAGGGGTGGGGAATTTTCCACACCTTGAAGCAATTTGCTGATAGAATTACGGCTTGCAATTGAATGGCCCATATGGTAATTTTTCGAGGTTTGAGCAGGGCTGGCGTAGCTCAGTGGTAGAGCATCTGATTTGTAATCAGAGGGTCGTGGGTTCAAATCCCTCCGCCAGCTGAGATTGGAACGACGCGTCGTTGAGGTTGCGGAAGCCGGGTTCTTCGCGAAGAAAAACAAACGGCTTGGTGTCTCCCGAAGCATCGGGACGACTTGAGCCTTCTGTGTGTTGTTGATCTCCTGCGCGGGACGGGTGGGTGAGTGGTTAAAACCAGCAGACTGTAAATCTGCCGCTCCTTGCGGGCTACGGAGGTTCGAATCCTCCCCCGTCCACCAGCTCCTGCGCAACGGACCGATCCTAATAGAATTGGGACTGAGGGAATCCTCTGGTAGTCCTGAAGTCGCTACGGCGACCATGAACGAAAAACAAACGGCCCCGCGAGGGCGGCGGAGTTGAGGGGAAGGAGTTTGAGCCTGGGTAGCTCAGTTGGTAGAGCGCGTCCTTGGTAAGGACGAGGTCACCGGTTCAACCCCGGTCCCAGGCTCCAGAGTCCCGATTCGTCGGGAGGCGGGAATTGCGGGGGTAACTCAGCGGTAGAGTCTCGGCCTTCCAAGCCGATGGTCGCGGGTTCGAATCCCGTCCCCCGCTCCAGGAAGTGAGTAAGACAGCAGCAGAAGAACAGAGCAAGTCAAGAGCGCCGCGAAGTTTGAACAAAAAGGACAGCGAGCGATGGCCAAGGAAAAATTCGAACGCACAAAGCCGCACGTGAACATCGGGACGATTGGTCACATTGACCACGGCAAGACCACGTTGACGGCGGCGATCACCAAGGTGCTGGGCAAGACCAACCCCAAGGTGGCCTTCCGCTCCTTCGACTCCATCGACAACGCGCCGGAAGAGCGCGAGCGCGGCATCACCATCGCCGTGGCCCACGTGGAGTACGAGACGCCCAACCGCCACTACGCGCACATCGACTGCCCGGGCCACGCCGACTACATCAAGAACATGATCACCGGCGCGGCGCAGATGGACGGCGCGATTTTGGTGGTGGCCGCGACC
>Ga0080064_1000321_pt1 | contig 137878 bp, 118 predicted proteins | sample Subgrocontami54m_FD_69260 | JGI IMG/M metagenome (GOLD analysis project Ga0080064, IMG submission 69260) | Subsurface groundwater microbial communities from S. Glens Falls, New York, USA - GMW46 contaminated, 5.4 m (SPADES assembly) (version 2) ...
CTCCAGCACCGGCAGCAACCCCGCGCCGTCGCGGTCCGCGGCGGTCACGTCGACGACGACGTAGTTTCCATCCGGGGTAACGGCGCTGTCTTGCGCGTCGGCCGACGCGCCGAGCGACAAACTCGCCAGCCGGGTGTCGAGCTTGCCCAGCGCCCCGGTCTTCTGCGCGCCCATCACCGCCGCCAGCCCGTCCGCCGGATCGAAATCGGCGGCGCTCGGCTCGGAAAAGCCGATGTAGCTGGGTAGGTCCGAAGAGCGCTCGCTCATCAACGCTCCGATCGCGGGTCCATAACCCGATACGGGGAAAACCCTATCGGGGTTCTATGACCACTACGCAAAAAAACGATACACGGCTCATGATGGTCGCCATTTGTCGGCCTCGGGCTCCGCCGGCACCAGAGACAAAGGGCGCGAGCTTGCCGGGTCAACCTCGCAGGAACGCGTTCATGTCGGGGGTGGCGAGCGAGGTCTCGATATAGTCGAACGTGCCGTGTTCGCGTACCTCCTTCGCCGCGCTCAGCAGCCCGGTCATCGCCGCGCGATACAGCGAGGTCGCCAGGCTGATACGCTTGACGCCGGCTGCCGCCAGGGCCGCGACGGTGAACGACTTGCCCCTGATCCCAACCATGAAGTTGAACGGCCTGGTCGTCGCCGCGCACACCGCCCGCACGGACTCCAGGTCGGGCAGCCCCGGCGCCATCAGCGCATCTACTCCCGCCGCCTCGTAGGCTTGCAGCCGCTTGATGGTGTCGTCCAGGTCCGACCGCCCCCGCAGGAAATTCTCGGTTCGTCCGGTCAACGTGAACGGGAACGGCAGCGCCCGCGCCGCGGCGACGGCCGCCGCTATCCGCGCCGTGGCGTGGCCCAGCTCGAAGATCGGCGCGTCCGGATTGCCGCTCGCATCCTCGATCGAGCAGCCGACGAGCCCGGCCTCCGCCGCCAGCCTGATGGTCTCCGCGACAATCTCGGGCGCGTCTCCGAAACCCTTCTCCAGGTCGGCCGAGACCGGCAGGTCGGTGGCATCGCAGATCACCCGCGCCTGGGCCAATGCCTCTTCGCGCGTCACCTTGCCGTCGCGCCGACCGAGCAGACCCGCCGAGGCGCCGCTCGATGTCGCCAGCGCCGCGAAGCCCAGCCCGGCCATCATCCGCGCCGATCCGCCGTCCCATACATTGGCGATGACGAACGCGTCTCGCGCCTCATGCAGCGCGCGGAACCGTGCCGCCTTGTCGGTCTGGGTCAAGGCCATGCCGTGCCTCCATCTATGAGCCGTCGCTCGCGGTTAAACATGGGCCGATGACGCCGCCGCCGCCAGGATCATCCCGGATGCCTTTTCGCCGATCATGATCGACGGCGCGTTGGTGTTGCCCGAGGTCAGCGTCGGCATGATCGAGGCATCGGCGACGCGCAGCCCCTCGATGCCGCGTACACGAAGCCGGTCGTCGACCACCGCCATCGGGTCGGAGCCCATCTTGCAGGTGCCGACCGGATGGTAGGTGGTTTCAGCCGCCTTTTTGACCCAGTCCAGGATTTCGTCGTCCGTGGTCCGGTCCGCGCCGGGCGCGACCTCCGTCACCCGCAGCGGCGCCATCGCGGGCGCGGTCATCACGGCGCGGGCGATCCGGACGGCGCGCACGGTAATCTCGGCGTCGATCGGAGACGACAGAAAGTTGAAGTTGATCGCGGGCGGTCGGCCTGGATCGGCCGAGACGATGTGGATGTGTCCCTTACTCTCCGGACGCATCGGGTGCGCGTAGCAGGTCATGCCGGATTGGCGGGAGATCCTCGGTCCCTTTGGGCCTGGCTCGGTCAGCATCGGGACCCACCCCAGCATTACATCCGGCGCATCGAGGCCCTCGCGGGAACGGACAAAGGCGCGCATCGGCGCGCCCACCATGGCGAGCATGCCTTTTCTCAAGAGCGCGTAGCGCAACGCCTGCCGCACGAGACCGAGGCCACGGCCCCTATCGTTGAAGGTGACCCCTTTCCGGCCGATGGACCACCGTGTCCGAGGCGCGTAATGGTCGCGCAGGTTCTCGCCGACGCCGGGCAGGGCATGGCGCACCTCGATGCCGAGATCGCGCAGCCGCTCCGGCTGGCCGATGCCCGACAATTCCAGCAATTGCGGGGAATTGATCGTTCCGGCGCTGACCACGACTTCGCCCGCCGCGCGGGCCTCGCGCATCGTGCCCCCCACGGAATACCGAACACCGGCGCAACGCTTGCCGTCGAGCGTCAAAGACTCGGTCAACGCGCCGGTCTCGATCGCCAGATTCGGGCGTTTGCGGATCGGGTCGAGATAGCAGCGGGCCGTGCTCATCCGGCGGCCTGACGCTATCGTTGCCTGGCTCATGGCGATGCCGTCTTGGCTGGCACCGTTGTAGTCGGGATTGTGCGTGATCCCGACCTCGCCCGCCGCCTTGATCAGCGTGGCGAAGATCAGGTCGCGGGGTTCCGGATTGGTGACGCGAAGCGGGCCTTCCCGGCCGCGAAAACCGCCGTCGCCACCGGCTTCATAGCTTTCCATGCGCTTGAAGAAGGGTAGAACCTCCTCGTAGCTCCAGCCCTGGTTGCCCATTTGCGCCCAGGTATCGTAGTCCTGCGCCTGGCCGCGCACGAAGGCCATGCCGTTGATCGAGCTGGAGCCGCCGAGCATCTTGCCGCGCGGCACCGGAATCCTGCGGCCGTTGGTGTTTGCCTCGGGCTCCGATGAATAGAGCCAGTTGGCCGCGGGATTGGTGATCAGCCGGGCGGAACCGACCGGAATGAACGACCAGGGATGACTGGCCGGCCCCGCTTCCAGCAGCAGCACACTGTTGCGCGGGTCCGCCGAGAGCCTGTTGGCGACGACCGAGCCGGCGGATCCGGCGCCGACAACGATGTAGTCGTAGGTTTGCATATCGCTAGTGTCTCCCACGGATCGGACAGACCTGGTCCGATCCTGTACCGGTCCAACAAAAAACTGTCCCGCCCGGGCGGCGCCAAGGCGGGACAAGAAGAGGCGATACCGGCAACCCCTACCGAAATTCACCGACCTCCTGCCAGACGCTCGCGACCGCCTCTCGGGCGGCCTTGGCCATCAACCCGCTGTCGTTGGCGATCGTGGTCAGCCGGAAGCCCATTCGGATCATGCGCGCCGCGTAGGCCGGAACGCCGCAGTGGATGCCGGGATAAATCCCGCGCTTCCGGCATGCGACGAGCAGCCGCTCGTACATACCAAGCTGCTCGGCGTCTTCGCTGTCGAGCTTGGGCGTTTTCCCGAGCGAGAAGGCCAGATCGCTCGGGCCGACATAAATCGAATCGATGCCCGGCACATCCAGGATGGCGTCGATATTCTCCACCGCCTCGCGCGTCTCGATCATCGGGATGACCAGGATTTCGTCGTTCGCGGTCGTCTGATAATTGCTGGCGGCGCCGTACATCGCGGCGCGGATCGGCCCGTTGCTGCGTTGTCCCTGCGGTGGGTAGCGGCAATAGGAGACGAGCGCCTGGGCCTGTTCGCGAGTGTTGACCATCGGGCAGATGATCCCATAGGCGCCGCCGTCCAGCGCCTTCCCGATGATGCCGGGCTCGTTCCAGGGCACTCGCACGAGTTTCGTCACCGGCAGCCGGTCCATCGCCTGGAAGCACTGGACCATCGTCTGGTAATCCTGCACGCCGTGCTGCATGTCGACGGTCACGCTGTCCCAGCCGCACTGAGCCATGACCTCCGCCGAGAACCCGGAAGGGATCGCCAGCCACCCGTTGACCGCCGCCTTGCCGGCTTTCCACCTTTCCTTCAGCTTGTTCTCAGCCATGGTGCTTCCTTTCGGTTATCGTTCGATCTCGCCGCGCTGTCGCACAGGGGCTAGGACCCGGCACCCTAGCAAAGCATCGCCGAGGGCAATAGCCGCCGGCGAGCCGGCGGGAAGCGATCACGGCCGCTTCAGCCGGATATCCTCAAGCGGCGCCGCCCAAGGGAAGGAGGTGATCTTCTTGAGCGAAACCTCCTCGACGCGCGGTCCGACCCCGGTCGCCCAGAAGTAGTCGTAGATCGGCGCGAACCGCGTCCGCTCGTGCAGGATCTTCTGGATCTGGTGCAGCATTGTTTCGCGCTTCGCGGTGTCCGTTTCGGTGAGCTGCTTGGCATAAAGTTCATCGACATCGGGCCAGCCGCCATAGGCGTAGGTGCCGCTGCTCGGCACGTTCTCCGAAATGCGGGTCGAGGCGTTGCCGTATATCGCGATGGTGCAAAAGCACACGCCCTTGAGCTTCTTTGCCTGGAACGCGGAGAAAAACGCGGCCCGTTCCATCGTCCGCAACTTCATCCTGATGCCGACGGCGCCGAGGAAATTGACCGCCGCCTCGCCGACGTTGAAGTACGGCGGTATCGGGGTCAGATCGCCGCCGTCGAACCCGTTCGGATAGCCCGCTTCGGCCAGAAGCTTCTTTGCCTGAATCGGATCGTACGGGTCGGGCTCGATCGGCAGCGCCAAATCCATGCCTTTCAGAATGATGCTGCCGTTGGGCTGGGACGCGCCGAGCGTCTCGGCCTCGCTGAGCGCCTTGCGGTCGATCGCGAGGCTCGCGGCCTTGCGCACGCGCTGGTCGGCCCACGGCGATTTCGGGTCCCACATGTCGAAGAAGTCGAGATGATGGGTGCCAATGCCTCCGGAGAACGCGAGCTTCAGTACCGGGTCGTTTTTGATCGACTCGCCGAGCTGTCCTTCCATGAGATAGGCGACATCCGTCTCGCCCCGTTTCAGCATCGCGAGGCGGGTAGTTGCTTCCGGGATGCTCTGGAACACGATGCGTTTGACCGACGGCACCTTGCGCCAGTAGTCCTCGTTCGCCTCCATCACCAGTTCGATGCCGGGCTTCATGCTGACGAATTTGTAGGGACCAAGGCCGATCGGATGCTTCTTGAAGCCGTCCGGGCCGACCTTCGCGAAGTAATTCTTGGGGGTAATCCAGCCGGCGGCGCTCGCGAACGTGCCGTAGAACGCCATGAAGTCCGGCCAGGGCCCATTCAGCACGAACTTCACCGTGTGCGGATCGACGACAACGACTTCCTTGACCTTCTGCTTGAGCTGCGCCCCCTTCGCGCGCTCGAAGCTGAATTTCACGTCCTCCGCGGTGAACGGGTCGCCGTTGTGGAATTTGAGGCCCTTGCGCAATTTGAATTCGTAAACGAGCTTGTCCGGGCTCTCGGTCCAGGATTCGGCGAGGCTCGGCGCCATGCGGTTTCCGGGCATCGGCTTTACCAGCGCGTCGTGCAGCGCATACAGCATCCAGAACGACGTGAGAAAACCCGGGGTCGTCTCCCCCGGATCGAGCCAGGCCGGTGCGACGGTCACGTAAACCGCGAACCGCATCTCGCCTTCGGGTTTGGTCTGCGCCGCCGACGAGCCCGCGCCGCCAGCCGACATGACCAGGCAGAGGATCGCGGCCGCGGCACGCTTCCGCCAAATATTCATCACCGTTGTTCCTCCCCTCGGGCTGATTGGTCGCGGTCGACGCGCATCAGGCGTCAATCGCATGCCAGCGCGGTAACATCCCACCGAGCCCGGCGACAATACAGCAGGATTGCGTGCGGCCGATGCACGCCACGTACATCCAGCCCGCCGTTCGCCGGGAGATCGATGATTCGCGGACCATTTCTTGCTCCCACGGTCGACCTATCTAGGCCGCGATCGCCGGAATAATGCTAGAACGCACCGGTCAATATCGTGGAGACGGCTATGCGCGCGGTTTGGTACGACCGGCAGGGAGCGGCGGACGAGGTTCTGGTCCGCGGCGAGCTGCCGACGCCCGAGGCCGGACATGGCGAGGTGCGGGTGCGGCTGGAAGCCTCCGGCGTTAACCCGTCGGACACCTACCGGCGGCGCGGTCCGCCGGCGATGGAATATCCGCGGGTCGTGACCAATAGCGACGGCGCCGGCGTGGTCGACCAGATCGGTCCCGGCGTGCCCGAGCGCTGGCTGGGAAAACGAGTCTGGCTCTACAACGGTCAGCGCAACGGCCGCTGGCAAGGGACCGCGGCGGAATACATCGCGCTCTCCAGCGATCTGGTCACCGAACTTCCCGATCATGTCTCGTTCGCGGAGGGGGCGACCTTGGGTGTCCCCGGCATGACCGCCCATCGCAGCGTATTCGTCGCCGGGCCGGTCCAGGGCAAGACCCTGCTCGTGACCGGCGGCGCCGGGGCGGTCGGCCATTACGCGGTGCAGCTTGCCACCTGGGCCGGGGCGAGGGTGATCGCCACCGTCAGCTCGCCGGAAAAGGCGGAACGCGCGCGCGCCGGCGGCGCCGCGCAAATCATCGACTATCGGCGCGAGGACGTCGCCGCGCGCGTCCTCGCGATCACCGATGGGATCGGCGTCGACCACATCGTCGAGGTCGATTTCGGCGGGAATCTCGCCGCTTCCCTGCATTGCGTGCGGGTCAACGGCAGCATCGCCATCTACGCTACCAATGGCGACCGGGAGCCTCGGGTGCCGGTACGCGACTTGATGCAGAAAAACCTCTCGGTCTACTCGATGTCGCTCGCCGGCGTTCCCCATGCGGATCGCCGTCGGGCACAGTCCGATATCGCCGGCTGGACCGCTTCGCCGGGGCGAATCCTGTCGGTGGCCGCCCGCTTCCCGCTGTATGAGACCGCCGCGGCGCACAAGGAAGTCGAACGCGGCGGCAAGATCGGCACGGTCGTCGTCGAGCCCCAAATTTGAGCGCTGGTTCGCGGCTGATCCCTGCCTACGCCTTCGCGGGGGTGACGGGTCGGCTGTTTGCGGCGGCGTGATCGCAAGGTTTATCCAGGCAGCGGGAATACATCATGGAGCACCAACCCTCAGTGCCGCGTAAATGGGACGTCGAAGCGGATGTCGTCGTCGTCGGATTCGGGGCGGCGGGGGTGGCCGCTGCCGTCGCCGCCCACGAGCAGGGCGCCGAGGTCGTTATCCTGGAGAAAGCGCCGGAAGGTCAGGAAGGCGGCAACACGCGAGTTGCGGGCCAGGGGTATCTGAATACCTCATCGGTGGAGCAAGCCGTCGCCTATCTCACCGCGTTGTGCGGGCCTTACACCGTGCCGGAGACCATGGTCAGGGTATGGGCCGAGGAGATGGGACGGAACAACGCTTGGCTCGAGAGCCTCGGCGGCGATCCGCAGGAGCACCAGCATCCGCCGGTCGGGATCGAATTCCCCGATCTGCCCGGCTCGGACTGCGTGCACAAATTCCACGATGGCCCCACCTATGGCTATTCCTACACCTGGAAACTGTTCGAGCGCCTGGTCAAGCAACGCCCTATCCCGATCCTCTATGAAACCCCGGGCAGAGACCTCATCCAGCACGACACCACCAAGGAAATTCTCGGGGTGCGCGCCGTGCAGGGGCAGGGATCGATCGCGATCAAGGCGCGCAAGGCGGTGGTACTGACTTGCGGAGGCTTTGAAAACAACCAGGAAATGATCCGCGATTACCTGCCCGGAATCCCCTACTGCTACACCTCCGGCACGCCGTACAACGAAGGCGACGGGATCGCGATGGCGATGTCGGTCGGCGCCGATCTGTGGCACATGAACAACTACGCCGGCCCCTCGATGGCCCTGAAGGTCCCGGAAATCCGGACCAGTTTTTCGATGCAGGCATTGCATTACAGCAAGGAAACGCCGGGCGGCATGATCGTGGTGGGTCCGGACGCTAGGCGTTTCACCGACGAAAAGTACAAGACCCGACACGGGAAGGTTCCGGTGAACGGACGTTGGCTCCCGTTATCGGTGCCGTGCCCGATGTTTCTGATCTTCGACCACACGCTGTTCTCCGCCGGCCCGCTCTACGACAAGCATCCGAGCCACGGCTGGACGCAAATCATCGAGCGCTACGATTGGAGCGAGAACAACAGCGCCGAACTGGCGAAGGGCTGGATCAAGACCGCCGACAGCGTCGCTTCCCTGGCCGCGATCCTGGGGCTCGATCCCGCCACGTTGGTGGACACCGTCCGCCAGTGGAACCGGTACTGCGACGCGAGACACGATCCGGATTTCGGCCGAACCCTGATGCTGCAGCCGATCGTCGACAAACCGTTTTACGCAGTCGAACTCTCGCCCTCGATGCTCAATACCCAGGGCGGCCCGAGGCGCAACGAGAAGGGACAGATCGTGCGGCCGGACGGCACGCCGGTCGCCAGGCTGTACAGCGCCGGAGAGTTGGGTTCGATTTACAGCTACTTGTACCAGGGCACCGGAAACATCGGGGAATGCTTGGCGTTCGGCCGCGTTTCCGGGCGTAACGCGGCAGCCGAGACGCCCTGGGGGTAGGACGGGGCGAGGTGCCCCGCGAGAACGCCTACGTTTCCGCATCAACGCTGGATTGTGTGCGACGTCGGCATCGTCATATTGGCATTGAGGTTGGCCATGATCCAGCACGAGCCGGTGATGACCAGAAAGACGATCAACATGCCGAAAGCGAGGGCCAGCACGTTGTTCGTGTGATCGGGGCCGGTGCCCATGTGCAGGAAAAAGACGAGGTGAACGCCGATTTGGGCAAAGGCAAGCACAATCAGGCCCACCGGGATGCCCGGACCCCACAGCAAATTCGTTTGCGCAACCACGAACGAAGCGATGGTCAGCAGGATCGCTAGGCCGAATCCGACGGTATAGGACAGGAAGTCGGCCCTGGCCTCTCCGTGTTCGACGCCTGGCGTGCGGTCTGCGAGCGGGCGGTCGTCGCCATCCATCAGCGGATCCCCATCAGATAGACCATCGTGAACACTCCAACCCACACGATGTCCAGCGCGTGCCAGAACAGGCTGAAGCACAACAAGCGCCGGAGCACGTGGGGCCGTAAGCCTTTGACGGCGACTTGCGCCACCATGTAGACGAGCCAGAGGAGGCCGCTGGTGACGTGCGCGCCGTGCATTCCCACCAGGGTGAAGAACGACGACAGGAAGGCGCTGCGCGAGGGGCCGGCGCCCTCATGCACCATGCCGGCGAATTCGGTGAGTTCGATGAAGAGGAAGGCCGCCCCCAATATGAAGGTAAGCGCGGCGAAGAGGTAAAAGCGGTCGCGCCGCTGCTGCTCGGCGGACAACGCGCCAAGCCCGCAGGTGTAGCTGGAGACCAGCAGGAACGCCGTCTCGATGAATGCGCTGCGGAGGTTGAACAACTCTCGCCCGGTCGGTCCGTCCGCAGTGTTGCCGGACAGCACCGCATAGGCCGCGAACAGCCCCGAAAACATGATGATGTCGCTCAGCAGGAAAATCCAAAACCCGTAAGCGACGACGGTCCGCGTCGAGGCTGGCCCGCCGCCGCCTCGTCCGGGCACCAGTTCGGTCCGCGCCGCGGCGGGAAATATCGTGTCGGTCACGCGGCTCCTCCACCGGCCAGCCGGGCCTGCTCCATTCGCTCGATTTCCGCCGCCGAGATTTCGAACTCGCGATGCTCGCTCCAGCCGAACACAGCCGCCGAGACCACGGCGGCGAGGAAGCCGAGGATCGCCATCCACCAGATATGCCAAATCCCCGCGAACCCGATCATCACGGCAAAGAACGCAGTGATGAAGCCGATGGGGCTGTTGCGCGGCATTTCGAAGGTCTCGTAGCCAGGCGTCTCATAGCCGGACCGGGCGGCAACGGCGCCCTTCCGCTTCATCTCCCAAAAGGCGTCGATCTCATCGACTTGGGGCATCACCGCGAAGTTGTAGCTCGGCGGCGGCGACGACGTCGCCCACTCTAGCGTGCGGCCGTTCCATGGATCGCCGGTAAGGTCGCGGCGATGCTCGCGGGTGCGGATGCTAACGTAGAGCTGCACGATCTGGCAGAGGATGCCGCAGAAAATAACGATGGCGCCGAGCTCCGCGACGAGCAGGAGCGGCCGCCAGTCCGGGTCCGAAATGTGCTGCAGGCGCCGGGTCATCCCCATCAGGCCCAGCGCGTAAAGCGGCATGAAGGCGAGGTAGAAGCCGATGAACCAACACCAGAAGCTGGCTTTGCCCCACCCCTCGTGAAGGGTGAACCCGAACGCCTTGGGGAACCAATAATTATAGCCCGCCATCAGGCCAAACACGACCCCGCCGATGATGACGTTATGGAAATGGGCGACCAGGAAGACGCTGTTGTGCAGGACAAAATCGACCGGTGGAACCGCCAGCAAAACGCCGGTCATGCCGCCGATGACGAAGGTTACCATGAAGCCGATCGACCACAGCAGCGGCGGCTTGAACCGCACCCGGCCGTGAAACAGCGTGAACAGCCAGTTGAAGACTTTGACGCCGGTTGGCACCGCGATGACCATCGACATGATGCCGAAGAACGCGTTGACGTCGGCACTCGCCCCCATCGTGAAGAAATGGTGCAGCCAGACCATGAACGAGAGGACGCAAATCGCCAAGGTCGCCAGCACCATCGAGCGGTAGCCGAACAGCGCCTTGCCGGAAAATGTCGCGATCACCTCGGAGAAGACGCCGAAGACCGGCAGGACCAGGATGTAGACCTCGGGGTGCCCCCACGCCCAGATCAGGTTGACGTACATCATCGCGCTGCCGCCGGCATCGTTCGTGAAGAAGTGCATGCCGAGGTAGCGGTCGAACAGCAGCATCGCGAGGGTTGCGGTAAGGATCGGAAAGGCCGCGATAATCAGCATGTTCGATGCCAACGCGGTCCAGCAGAACACCGGCATGCGGAAATAGATCATGCCCGGCGCGCGCAGCTTGAGGATCGTGCTGACCATGTTGATGCCGGCTAGCAACGTCCCGACCCCCGATATCTGCAGCGACCATAGGTAGTAGTCGACGCCGACATCGGGCGAATAGGCGAGCTCGGAGAGCGGCGGATAGACCAGCCAGCCGGTTCGCGCGAAATTGCCGATGACGAGCGATAGGTTGATCAGCAGCGAACCCGAGGCGGTGAGCCAAAAGCTGACCGAGTTGAGCACCGGAAAGGCAACGTCGCGCACGCCGAGCTGCAGCGGCACGACAAAATTCATCAATCCGACGACGAACGGCATCGCCACGAAAAAAATCATGATCGCGCCGTGCGCGGAAAAGATCTGATTGTAGTGATCGGGCGGCAGATACCCCTCGGCGCCACCGATCGCGATCGCCTGCTGCGAGCGCATCATGATCGCATCGGTAAAGCCGCGCAGCAGCATGATCAGCGCCAGCAGCGTGTACATGATGCCGATCCGCTTATGATCGACGCTGGTCAACCACTCCTTCCACAAATACGGCCACCAGCCGTTTTTGGTGATGATCGCGAGTACGATCAACACAGCCAGGCCGGCGCCGCCGCCGGCGGCCATCGCGATCGGCTCGTTAAAGGGAATGGCGTCCCAGGTCAGCCTACCCAGCATCTCAGCCTCCCGCCTGCCGGATCGGTGGACACCAGGCCCGCCCCGCCCGCGCCTTTTCAGGATTCAGCGCCGTCTGGTCGACTATTCTCCCGAATAGCTCGGGGTCGACCGAGCGATAGGTCGTCGGCGTCACTGCTCGGCTTGGTTTTGTCAACTCGGCATAGACCGGATCGTCGAGCGCGGAGCCCGTGCCGCGCACCTTCGCCACCCAGCCGTCGAAATCACCGGCGGGTACCGCCGTGACCGTGAACCGCATGTCCGCGAACCCGTCGCCGCTGAATTGGGCCGACAGGCCGGGAAACGTACCGGGCTTGTCCGCCTGCAGGTTGAGATTAGTGGCCATGCCCGCCATCGTGTAGATCTGGCTGCCGAGCTGCGGCACAAAGAACGAATTCATCACCGTCGCCGAGGTGAGGCGAAAGCTCACCGGGGTTCCCGCCGGCACGACCAGCTGATTGACCGCGGCGATGCGTTGATCGGGGTAGATGAACAGCCATTTCCAGTCGAGTGAGACGACATCCACGCGAATCGGCTTGGTGTTCGAGACGAGCGGCTCCTTGGGATCGAGCTGGTGGGAGCCGATCCAGGCGACACCGCCCACCAGGATCACGATCAACGCCGGGATCGACCACACGACAAATTCGATGCCGCCCTGGTAAGCCCATTCCGGGCTGTGATTCGCGCGGGTGTTGGACTCCCGATACCACCAGGTAAATCCCAGGGTCGCCAAAATCACTGGGACCACAACCACGAGCATGATCTCGGTGGTGTTGATCATCAGCAGCAGTTCAGCGGAGGCGACCGGCCCTTGCGGGTCCAAAATCCCCGTCTTGCGGCAGGAGGCGAGCACCAGCGCGGCGCACGCGACCAAGCACCAGCGAAGACCCGCGCGGCGACACCCCACCCTCCGATTTGCGCGGAGGCAACCGGTGGCGCCGGAGGTTGGAGAAGGTCGGACTCGCATGCAGCGCTCCTCACCCAGAACCCAGAGGGGGCATCCAATCTGCCGCTTAAACCGCGATGCCGCACCATCGTCTTAAGGCCAGCTAAGTTATTCTATCACGTCAGGAGGGATTGTCCCTGTTGGAAGGTCAGCTTTGGGTAGCCCGGACGATAGCTTTCGATTCCGCAGATTTCCGCTTACAGCGCGTTGCCGCCGGCCGCCCGAGAGGTTCGACCCGGTCCGATCCGCTCGCTTCCTTCGCGAACCGCCGAATTCTTTTATGCCCCGAATTTTATGCCCCGAAGCGGAAGGTGGCGGCGGGCCGGGAAATTGGCCTGGTCGGGTGGAGGGCTGTCGGTCTCGATCGGTGCAGCTCTGGCTGCACCGATGGCAATAGCGGACATTCGTGGCAACAGTGAACATTCAAAGCTACTTGCGAATTGATTCGCGTGTAGGGTCGGGCAAGAAGAAGCGGGAGTAGTTACCATGGCCATATTCGTCGTATCGAACCTCAATGACATCGGCGCGGGCTCGCTTCGCGCGGCGATTACGGCCGCCAACGCGGATTCATCGGGTACGCCAACAGTCGTTAACTTTTCCGTCAACGGCACCATTACCCTCGCCAGTGCTCTGCCGGCGATCACTCTTGCGACAACGATCGATGCGACCTCGGCACCGACCTACGCGAGTGGTGGTCCGCCGGTCGTCGAGATCAATTTCAATAATAATTCGGGATTGGTGTTCGCGGCCGGCTCGGCGGGGTCGCAGCTGCTTGGCGTCGCGGTGGATAACGCCGCCGGCAATGGCGTGACGCTGAACGCCGGCTCGATCACCCTCAACAACAACTATATCGGTCTGAATTTGGCCGGCGCCGCATTCGGCAACAGCGGCGATGGGGTGTTCGTTTCGGCGACTTCGTCGAACAACCAGATCGGACTGAACCCCACGAGCGCCGCCGGCACCGCGGCCGCCGCCGGCGTCGTCGCCAATGTGATCTCCGGCAACGGCGGAAGCGGCGTCAGCCTTCATGGTTCGTCGGGCAATACGGTCATCGCCAATCGCATCGGCACGAACCCGACGGGCATGTCGGCGATCGCCAATGGGGGCAATGGCATCTGGATCACCGCCGGGTCCACCGGCAATACGATCGGCGGCTCCGCGTATGTCGATTCCATCACCGGCCGAGCAAATAATCCCACCGGTACGGAGGGCGGCGCGACGCCGGTCTTCGTTGTGCCTCCCCTGGGCAATCTGGTCTCGGGCAATGGCCAGACCGGGATACTGATCGACAACGATTCGCAAACCAATGTGTTGAGCGGCAACTTCGTCGGGACAACGGCTGACGGGAATAAGCCCCTCGGCAATACGCTCGATGGGGTTTGGATAAATGGGGCGGACGGTAACTCGCTGATCGGCACCCCGTTGCTTAATCCTCCCGGAAGCCCCGACCCCGGAAGTATCAACCAAACTCCATTTACCTATTACAACGTTTTAAGCGGGAATGGCGGTAATGGACTGAAAATAACCAATTCAAACAATGTATTAGTTCAAGCGAATTTCTCCGGTGTCGGGGCGAACAACGCGAGCCTCGTCCCCAATAAGCTTAACGGCATTCTGGTCGATGGGTCCTCGCAAAACACCACGGTAGGCGGCGTGATTCCCCTGGGGAACGTTATCTCCGGCAACGGGCGGAACGGCATCGAAGTCAGCGGCACGGTCAGCGGGTTCACGACTTTCAACACATTCGGCGGCGGATTGGCGTTCGGGCTGGCCGCGCCCAACGGCAACGATGGTCTTCTCATTACCTCCGACGGTTCCAGTGGAGCCGGTCCCAATGTGGTCCAAACCAATGTTTTTTCCGGCAACATCAATAACGGGATCGAACTGGCCGGCAACGCATCCGGAGTAATTATCGAACCCAACATCGTCGGCTTGACCACCGGCGGCAACGCCCCTCTGCCGAACGGGGGCGACGGGTTGTTGATCACCGGCAACGCGCACAACAACACGATCGGTGGCGATGTGCCCTTGGCCCCATTTAGCTCGGTGATCCCGAATCAGGCGTTCTCCGGGAACAAGGGCTACGGCATCGCGATCGTCGGGCAGGCTCACGATAACGTGGTGAAGCCTTTCAATTTCGTCGGAACGGGTGTCTCCGGCATCGGGCCTCCGGTAAACCCCATCCTGGGGAACGGCGCGGGCGGCATTTTTGTGGGGGGCTCGGCGCATGACAATACCATCGGCGGAACGCCGGCCAGCCCTAATCTGAGCGGCAACACGACCAATCTGATCAGCGGCAACACGGGTAATGGGGTTACGCTGTTAACGGGTGCCAACAATAACGTGGTCGTCAACAACACGATCGGCCTCGATCAATTGGGCGTGAGCTTGCGGAACACCGGCAGCCCGATTTTACAATTCATCGGGACCGGCACGTTCTCTGGCACAGCGGATCTTGTGGGGCAAACGGTCGAACCGGCCGGGCAGTCGATCCAGCCGGTCGGACAAACGGTTCCGCTATCGGGCGGGAAATTGGTGCTGGCCCAGCTAACCGGCATCAGTCAGACGCAACAGATCAGCCTGACGCAAACGACGGTGCCCGGCGCGCAGATGGGCGCGGAGTGGAGTGCGTTCGGGATGGCCGACTTCAACGGCGACGGCAACTCCGATGCGCTGTGGACCAACGGCACCGGCGGGCAGGTGGCGATTTGGGAACTGAGCGGGGCTAAGCTGATCGGGTTTAACATTCCCTCCGGTAAGATGGGCGCCGAATGGCAAGTCGCCGCCACCGGCGATTTTGACGGCGATGGCGATTCCGACATCCTGTGGCACGCCGAGAGCGGCTCGGATATCGGGCAAGTTACGGTCTGGACGATGGACGGCCTCAACTTGGTGAACGCCAGCCTCTCAAACGGGCAAATCGGGATCGAGTGGAACCCGGTGGCGACCGGCGATTTCTTCGGCACGGGTCGCTCGGCGGTGCTGTGGGAGAGCAACACAGGCGCGCTGCAGGACTGGTCGCTGAATGGGGCGAACGTGGGTGCGATAGCCGCGGTCGGCCAAATCGGCGCCGAATGGCGCGTCGCCGGGGTCGGCCATTTCAACGGAATCGGCAACGACAATCCGACCGGTGACATCGTCTGGGTCAATAAGAACAGCAACACTGTCCAGGTCTGGCAAATGAGCAACGGCCAGATCGCCCAAATCGTCAATCCCGTGGCTCAGATGGGGATCAATTGGACGCTTCAGGGCGTCGGTGACTACACCGCTTCGGGGGCCAGCGAGTTATTGTGGCTCAACAGCAGCGGTCAGAGCCTGATCTGGCAGTTGAACGGCGCGCAGGTCACCCAACTGACCAACATCGCCAACCAGTTCGTTGCCCCTGGCGATACGATCGTCAACCCGGTCATCGTCAACAACTCGTTGCAACTTGCCAGCGGCGCCATCGTCGAGGGAGTGATCACCTTCGCCCCCGGCGGCACCGGTTCACTGTTCGACGCCGACCAGGCGAACCAGCCCGATACCGTCGTCGGCTTCACCGAAGGCAGCAATCATTTGAGGTTCGCCGATGAGAACGAGGTCACCGAAGCCGCCGTCATCGCCTCGGCCCAACTCGTCAATGGCAATACGGTCCTGACCTTCCCCGATCACACCTCGCTCGTGCTGGTCGGTGTCAGCAATGTCGATACCGGCATCTTCGGGTAGCCCCTCCGGTCAGACGCCGCAAGGATAGCGGGCGGAGCCGGTGGTCGGGCTCGGGCTCCGGGTCGAGATAACCGCGTCGAGGTTCGGCGCATCGCCGCACGACCGCGCACTCGCGACCGGAGGCTGTACGGGGCAAGACTAGCTCGGCACGGGCGTGGGCCCGCTAACCCGGGCCGCTGACCCCGGCCTCGGCGAAGGTTGCCATGCCCGCATGGCACGCGGCGGCAGCCTTGAGGATCGCGATCGCCAGGGTCGCGCCCGAGGCTTCGCCGAGGCGCATGCCGAAATCAAACAGCGCGCGCTGGCCGATACTGTCCAACAGGCGCCGGTGCCCAGGCTCGGCCGAGACATGGGCGACGATGCAATGGTCGAGGGCGCGCCGGTCGGCGGCGAACAACACCGCCGCGGCGGCGGTCGCGGCATAACCGTCGAGCACGACCGGCACCCTTCCCATCCGCGCCGCCAATATCGCGCCGACCAGCGCCGCGAATTCGAGCCCGCCGAGGCGGCGCAACAATTCGAACGGATCGGCCGGCGTCGCGGTGTGGCGCGCGACCGCGGCGGCGACGATGTCGCGCTTGGCGGCTAGGGCGGCGCCGGCGATCCCGGTGCCCGGCCCGACCCAGTCGCCGGCCGCGCCGCCGAACAGCCCCATCGTCAGCGCGGCGGCGACCGTGGTGTTGCCGATCCCCATCTCGCCGACCGCCAACGCGTCGATACCGGGCTCGACCGCCATCATGCCGTAGGCGATCGCCCGGGCGCATTCCGGCTCGCTCATCGCTGGGGCGTCGACGATATCGGCGGTCGGCGAGTCGAGGTCGAGCTCGTAGACCCGCAGATCGGCGTCGACGGTCTTGCACAGCTGGTTCACCGCGGCACCGCCGGCGATGAAGTTCTGCACCATCTGGGCGGTGACCGCGGCCGGATAGGCCGAGACGCCGCGCGCGGCGACGCCGTGATTGGCGGCGAACACGACGGTGCGCGGATGCTCGACCCGCGGCGGGTGCCGCCCCTGCCAAGTGGCGAGCCAGGCCGCGAGTTCCTCGAGCCGGCCGAGCGCGCCTGGCGGCTTGGTCAATCGCGCCTCGCGCAGCGCGGCGGCGGTGCCGGCTTCGAGATCGGGCCCCGGTAGATGCCTCAGCAGCGCGCGGATCTCGTCAAGGCTCGCCACCGGTTCGGGCATCGGCAATTTCCCCGCGGAATGAGTTGCCCCTTACCCGTCGCGCAGCGATCGGAAGGCGAGGGGTGTTTGCGCGGCTATAATTATCAGGGAAAGCCCCTATGGTCGCGCGAATGGACGCACGACGAGACATATTCCCACGGGGCGTATTCGCGGATTTCCTGCTCGCGACCGCGGTGCTGACCCGGGTTCCGGTCGGCGCCGCGCCACCTGGTACCGGCTCGCCCGGCGAGGCCGGCGTCGCCGCGTCGTCCTGGGCGTTTCCGCTGGTCGGCGCCGGGGTCGGCGGCATCGCCGGATCGGTCCTGCTCGCCGCCCAGGTGCTCGGCTGCGGCGATGTCGTGGCGGCATTGCTGGCGATTCTCGCCGCGCTCGTGGTGACCGGCGCGTTGCACGAAGACGGGCTCGCCGACACCATCGACGGGTTCGGCGGCGGCAAGGACCGCGACCACAAGCTCGCGATCATGCGCGACAGCCGGGTCGGCGCCTATGGCGTCCTGGCGCTAATCCTCGGCATCGGGCTTCGGATCGGCGCGCTCGCCGCGATCGGCGGGCCGGTCCATGCCGGGCTGGCGTTGATCGCGACACATGCGGCCTCGCGCGGGTTTCTGCCGGCGGCGATGCGGCTGATGCGCCCGGCGCGGCCGGACGGGCTCGCGGCCGAGGCCGGCAGGCCGAGCCTCACGGTCACGACCGTGGCCCTCGCCGGCGGCTTGGCGATCGCGCTGGGCTGTCTCGGCCCGCTCTCCGGTCTGGTCATGTTCGCGATCGGCGGGGCCGCCGCCACGGCGATGGCGGCGCTTGCGCGACACCAGATCGGCGGCTACACCGGCGACGTGCTCGGCGCCATCCAGCAAGTCGGAGAGATCACCATGCTGCTCGTCGCGGCGGCCAAGTGAGCGAGGCCCAGACCACGACCCGATTCTGGTGGGTGCGGCACGCGCCGGTCGATCATGACGGCCGCATCTATGGGCAGAAGGACATGCCGTGCGACTGCACCGACGCCGCGGTGTTTTCCGGCCTCGCCCGCCAACTGCCGCGCGAGGCGGTGTGGATCACCAGCAATCTGCGCCGCACCCATGAGACCGCACGGGCGATCGTGCGCGCCGGGCTGCCCGGCCCCGACCCGATTCCCGGACCTGGGTCGCACGCATTCGCCGATCTCGCCGAGCAGGATTTCGGCGACTGGCAAGGCCTGACCTACGAAGAATTGCGCCACTCGCGCGGCGGCGCGTTTCACCGCTTCTGGCACGCCCCGGCGCATCAGCGCGCGCCGGGCGGGGAGAGCTTTGTCGACGTGATGGCGCGGGTCGCCGGCGCGATCCACCGCGTCCTCGACACGTATCAGGGGCGCGACATCATCGCGGTCGCGCATGGCGGCACGATCCGCGCCGCGCTCGGTCTCGCGCTCGGCCTCGACCCCGAAGCCTGCCTCGCCTTCACGACGGAAAACTGCTCGGTCACCCGCATCGACCACATCGACGGCGCCGGCATGGGGCACGGCTGGCGGGTGATCACGGTCAACCGCCCGCCGCGCTGACCGCCCGCGCAGACCAGCCGACGGCCGCTCCCTAACCTTGCGTCGGCATCTTGGGAAAGCGCGTCCGGTCTCCGGCCAGCTTGACCCAGGACTGGGCGCTGTCGCAGTAGATTTCCATCCCCGGGCTGAGCCAGCTGGTGTCGTCGAGCGTCCCGGCGAGGATCATCGAGACGTCCGGCATAATTTCGGCCTCGTCGATCAGCGGCGATCCGCATTCCGGGCAGAAGCGGCGATAGGTCGCCTTGCCGCTGTCCCCGTGGCCGGTGAACGTCGTCATCGTGCCTTGCACGTCGAGCATCGGCGTCGGCACCGCGACGACCACGGCAAACGCGGTCCCGGTACCCTTCTGACAAGTGGTGCAATGGCACACGCCGGTAAAGATCGGCTCGCAATCGGCCGAATAGCGCACCTTGCCGCACAGACATCCGCCGGCGATTTTCATCGATCACTCCTGATCCGGGATAACGGCGGACACCCTACTCCAAATCTGGCGATGGAGGTGACGCCGCGTCGCGGCGCGTGCTATTTTCGCGGCATGGGCCACCGATTCTGTATCCTTCCCATCCTCCTCCGCGCGCGGAGATGCTGCTACCGCTGACCCTGGTGCTGGGCGGCGCCAGGTCGGGCAAGAGCCGGTATGCCGAGCGCCTGATCGAAACAGCGGCGGCGAACGGCATCTATTGCGCCACCGCCGAGGCGGGCGACGACGAGATGGCCGAGCGCATCGCCGCGCATCGCGCCCGGCGCGGCCCGTTGTGGCACACGGTCGAGGTGCCGCTGGCCCTGCCCGAGGCGATCTTGCGCGAGACGTGCCGCGACCGCCCGATGCTGGTCGATTGCCTGACCCTGTGGCTGTCGAATCTGCTGTTGGCCGAGTGGCCGATCGCGACGGCGACCGCTACCCTGCTGGCCGCGTTGCGCGATGCCGCCGGCCCGGTCGTGCTGGTCGCCAACGAGGTCGGGCTCGGACTCGTGCCCGACACCCCGCTCGGGCGCCGCTTTCGCGATGAAGCGGGCCGGCTCAACCAGGAGGTCGCCGCGCTCGCCGACGAGGTGGTCTTCCTCGCGGCGGGCCTGCCGCTAACCCTCAAACGGCCGCGCGGCGTGCAATCGCCCGGCCTCACCTGAGCGGGCCGAGATGCGCGGTCAGCCACGCCCCGAATACCAGCCCCGCGGTGACCAGCCCGGCGAGGCGATACAGCCGCAACGCGCGGACGATATCCGCCGGCCCCGCCTGGGCGGTGCCGTCGCCGAGCCAGGGGTCGTCGACCCTGCCGTCGGCGTAGTGACGCGGCCCGGCGAGCGCGAGGCCGAGCGCGCCGGCCATCGCCGCCTCGGGCCAGCCAGCGTTGAGCGAGCGATGCTTGCCGGCATCGCGCCACATGACCCGCAATGCCGCGCCGGCCCGCGCGCGGTGGGCGAACAGGGCGGCGCCGGCGATCAGGCAGGCGCTCAGCCGAGCCGGCGCCAGACTCAGCAGATCGTCGAACCGCGCCGCCGCCCAGCCGAAATTGCGGTAATGGACGCTGTCGTGCCCGATCATGCCGTCGAGCGTGTTCGCCATCTTGTAGGCGAACAGCCCGGGCAGGCCGAGCACCAGGTACCAGAACGCCGGCGCCACTACCGCTTCGCTGAAATTCTCGGCGAGGCTCTCGATCGCGGCGCGGGCGACGCCGTGCGTGTCGAGGCTCGCCGGGTTGCGCCCGACGATATGGCTGACCGCCTGGCGCCCGGCCGCGACGCCGCCGCGGTCAAGCGCCACCGCGACCGCGAAGACATGGTCGTGCGGACCGCGCCATGCAATCAGCACGGTGATCGCCAGGGCCTCGACCGCTGCGCCGATCAGGCGATCGCGGCACAGCAGGTGCAGCAGCCAGCCGATCGCCGCCGCCCCCGCTACCAGCACGATCACGCTGAGGACGCCGCGCGCGCGGCGGGTGCGCGGGCTACGCCGCGGCCGGTTCAGCTTGCGGTCGAACGACGCGACGGCGCGGGCGGCGAGCACGGTCGGATGCGGGATGTAACGGAACACCGCCGCCATGTCGCCGAACAGCGCGTCGAGCGCGAGGGCGGCGAAGAGCAGCAGCAATCGGTCATGGGCGGCGGGCAGATTCATCGGGGACCGAGTGTCGGCCGACCCCGCGCGCCGATCAACCCGCCGCTCAAGCCGCGGCAAGGGGATAGGGTCGCATGACCGGCACGGCGGTATTGCTGTGCGGCCACGGCAGCCGCGATCCCGAGGGCGTGCGCGAATTCGAGCAGGCGGCGGCAGGTCTGCGCCCGCGCCTGCCGGACCATGATTTAGGCATCGGCTATCTCGAATTCGCCCGCCCGACGATCCGCGACGGACTTGTCGCGCTCGCCGCGCTCGGGGCGCGACGAATCTACGCAATACCCGCCATGCTGTTCGCCGCCAGTCACGTCAAGAACGACCTCCCGCGCGAGATCGACGGCTTTGCCGCCGACAACGTCGGGATCGATGTGCGCCTCGCCCGCGACCTCGCGGTCGACGCCAAACTATTGAGCGCGGCGGCCGAGCGGATCGACGCCGCGATTTCCGGCCGGCGGTCGGATACGCTGCTGCTCGTCGTCGGGCGCGGCACCAGCGACCCCGACGCCAATGCCGCCGTCGCCAAGATCGCCGGCACGCTGAGAGAGGGGATGGGGTTCGGCGGGGCCGAAACCGCGTTCGGCGGCATCGCCCATCCGCGCGTCGACGCGGCGCTGCGCCGCGTCGACGCGCTCGGCTTTCGCCGTATCGTCGTGTTTCCCTATTTCCTGTTCACCGGGGTATTGGTCAAGCGCATCTACGCCGAGACCGATCGGGTCGCGGCGGAGTTCCCGGCGATCGAATTCGTCAAGGCACCCTATTTGCGCGATCATCCGCTGGTGCTCGACGCCCTCGCCGACCGCGCCTGCGAACTGATCGACGCCGAGCGGGAATGACCACATCGTTCAACCATTACGTGATCGTCGACTGGAGCGCGGCGAACACCCGCAAGACCGGAAAAGACAGCATCTGGATCTGCCATGCCGGGCCGGACGGGGAGGTCCTGTCGAACCCGCCGACCCGTCATCACGCCAAGATTCTGCTGGCCGAAATCCTCTCCGCATCGAGCGCACGCGACCAGCGGGTCGTACTCGGCTTCGACTTTCCATTCGGCTACCCGGTCGGGCTCGCCGCGAGGCTCGGGCTGACCGGCACGCCATGGCGTGCGGTATGGGAACTGATCGCCGGTCTCGTCGAAGACCATCCCGACAACCGCAACAACCGCTTCACGGTCGGCGCCGAGCTGAACCGCCGCATCTCCGGCGGGCGGTTCCCATTCTGGGGCTGCCCGGTGCGGTTCGACGATGAATTTCTCGGCCCCAAGCACCACAATGGCCACGAGAGCGGGGGTCTTGCCGAGAAACGGTTGATCGACCGCTGGATGACCGGGGCCCAGCCGTGCTGGAAGCTGGCCTATACCGGCTCGGTCGGCAGCCAGGCCTTGACCGGAATTCCGGTGGTGCGCGCGTTGCGCGACGACCCGCGCTGGGCGGACCGCGCCCGCGTCTGGCCGTTCGAGACTGGGCTCGGGCTGCCCGACGACGCGCGGATCGTCTTTGCCGAGGTGTGGCCGTCGTGGTGGGACTGGCAACCGACGCGCGAGCCGGGCGAGGTCGCCGACCGGGCGCAAGTCCGGCATGTCGCCCGGTTTTTCGCCGAACGTGACCGCGCGGGCGGACTAGAGGCATTGTTCGCCGGCGATCCCAACCTCGATCCGGCGCAGAGCCGGATCGTCGAAACCGAGGAGGCCTGGACCTTGGGGGTCACCGCGCCGCGACCGCGGCGGTCTCCCCCCTCGTCAACCCTTGCGATCAAACCCGGCTGACATGCCTCCGGCCGACCCAACGACCGGCCCGGCCCGGCCCGTCTCCTGGCTTTCCGGCATCCGCCCCTACTTGCTGCTGACTGGGCTGTGCCTGCTGCTTTACCTGCCGGGGATCGCGTCGATCCCGCCGCTCGACCGCGACGAGGCGCGTTTCGCCCAGGCGACGCGGCAGATGCTGGAGACCGGCGATTTCCTCAACATTCGGTTCCAGGACGAGGCGCGCAACCGCAAGCCGGCCGGGATCTATTGGCTGCAAGCCGGTGCGGTCGCGGCCTTCAGCACCGCCGATAGCGCCGCGATCTGGCCCTATCGCCTGCCCTCGCTGCTGGGGGCGATCGCGGCCGTGCTGCTGATTTTCGGCTTCGGCGGCGCGCTGTTGCGCGACGGGTCGGATGTAGCCGATTCGCGCCGCGCTGCTTTTATTGCCGCTCTGTTGCTCGCCGCCGCGCTGGAAGTGGTAGCCGAGGCGCATATCGCCAAGACCGACGCGGCGTTGCTGGCCGCGGTGGTGGCCGGACAGGGGGCGCTCGGCCTGACCTATCTGCGCTCCCGCGACGGTGCGAAAGTGCCGCTCGGCGTCGCGGCATTGTTCTGGATCGCCGAAACCGTTGCGATCTTGCTCAAGGGGCCGGTCGGGCTGGCGCTGGCGATCGTCACTGCCGGCGCCTTGTCGATCTCCGACCGCGAGCTGCGCTGGCTGCGCGGGTTGCGTCCGGTCGCCGGGCCGATCCTGATGGCGGCCATTCTGGCGCCGTGGCTGATCGCGATCGAGACGGCGACGGGGGGACGGTTTTTGTCGGATTCGCTCGGCCGTGACCTGCTGGCGAAGCTGGTCGGCCCCCAGGAATCGCACGGCGCCCCGCCGCTCTATTACCTGGTTCTGGCAATGGCGAGTTTCTGGCCGGGATCGCTGTTTCTGGTTCCGGCATTGATCCGCGGCTGGCGCCGGCGCGATGCCGCGGCGGAGCGGTTCCTGCTGTGCTGGATCGTCCCGGCCTGGTTCCTGATCGAATTGGTGCCGACCAAATTGCCACATTACGCATTGCCGCTCTATCCCGCGCTCGCCTTGCTTGCCGGCGCCGCGCTCGCCGACGGCTTCGCCTTCGATCCCAAGAGCTGGGCGCGCCGAATTGATCTCGCGGTCAAGGCGGTGTGGGTCGCGGCGACCCTGGCGTTGGCCGCCGCCATGGTCGTCTTGCCGGTCGGTTTCAACGGCCGACTCTCGGTCATCGGGGCGATCGGCGCGCTCGTCCTGATCGGATTGGCGGCCGCGCTGCTGTTCCGACGTGGAGCCTTGCCGGGAGCCGCGATCGCGGTGGCCGCGACCGCCGTGTTCGTCGTTGCGATGACTACCGGCGTACTGCCCGGGCTCGATCGCGTGTGGCTGAGCCGCGCGGCCGCCGCGCTGGTGGCCGAGCACAAGCCCGCCGCCGGGATGCCGCTCGTCGCGGTAGGCTATAGCGAGCCGAGCCTGGTGTTCCTGCTCGGCACCGGCATTCGCCTGGCGACGCCGGGCGCGGCCGCGGCGATCCTAGCGCGGGGCGGCAATGCGCTGGTGGGCGACCGCGACGAAGCCCTGTTGCGCCGGGAATTGGCGGCGCGCGGGTTGATCGCGCGCGCGGTCGGCAATGTCGCCGGCATCAATTACTCTAACGGGCAGGCCGTGGTGCTGACGCTCTATGTCGTGGAGCCTGGCTGAGACTGAGCCGTCGGAACGCTGTTTCGCGATGGCGCCCGCGTGCCGTACCCTTGCGGGCGACATCCGAGCAAAGGGAGACCCGCCGATGCGCGCCGCTCAGCTTGCCGCCGATTTCGCCATCGCCGATACGCTCGAATTCGCCGAGACCGCGGACGGGCTGGTCAAGGCGGCCATCACGCTCGGCGATGCGACCGGTGAATTGTTCTTGCAGGGGGCCCAGGTCACGCACTGGGCGCCGGCCGGCGCAAGGCCGGTGATCTTCACCAGCCCGCGCAGCGCGTTCGCGCCGGGCAAGGCGATCCGCGGCGGCATTCCGGTCATTATCCCGTGGTTCGGTCCGAACCGAGTTGTGCCGACCGCGCCGCAGCACGGGTTCGCGCGGACGATGGCGTGGACGCTGCGGGGTGTCGAGCACGGCGCCCGCACGCTGACATTGCGGCTCGCGCTGGAAGACGACGCCGCGACCGCCGCGCTGTGGCCCGAGCGGTTTCGCGCGGAGTACGAGGTCACCTTCGGCCCGACCCTGGGATTGCGCCTGAGTGTGCACAACCGGTCGCCGCGCGCGGTCGCCTTCGAGGAGGCATTGCACAGCTATTTCACCGTGTCGGATGTGCGGCAGGTGTCGGTTTCGGGGCTCGACGGATGCCGGTTCATCGACAAGACCGACGCGACGCGGCGCAAGCAGCAATCCGGCCCGGTCACCTTGGCGGGCGAAACCGACAGCGTCTATCTCGATACGCCGGCGCGCTGCGTTCTCGCGGACCCGGGTTGGGGGCGCCGCATCGTCATCGACAAAGGCGATGCCGCCTCGACCATCGTGTGGAACCCGTGGGCGGAAAAAGCGCGGGCGATGGCCGATCTGGGCGAGGATGCCTGGCCGGGAATGGTCTGCGTCGAGACCGGCAACGCCGCCGACAACGAGATCACGATCCCGCCAGGCGGAACCCACGCGATGTCGACCGTGATCGCGATCGACGATTAAGCCCCCTACCGTCTGGCGCTGCCACGACGCAGCGCCTGGACGACCGACGGCTTGCGGCTGTCGGCTGCCCAGCTCATCGCGTCTCGACCAGTATAGTCCGCCTTGGCGGGATTGGCGCCCTTGGCCAGCAATGCCTGCACGATTTCCAGGTGGCCGCGCTGCGCCGCGACCATCAGCGGCGTCACGCCGCCCTTGTTTTCGGTATCGACCACGGCGCCGAGATCGAGCAGCAACTGCGCCTCCTCGACCTGATTGCGGTCGGCGGCGTAGAACAGCGGAGTGTTGCCGAGCGGGTCCTTGGTATCGAGCTTGGCGCCGCCCTTGATCAGGATAGCGGTGATCTGGAGGTTGCCGTTGGTGGCGGCGATGTGCAGCCCGGTGCGGCCGTTCTCGTCGGTTGCGTTCGGGCTGTGCCCGCCGGTGATCAGCGAGCGCACCATGCCGGCGTCGTTCTGCGCCGCGGCCCGCGCCACGTTCGACCAATAGGTGCCGAACGGGCTCCACTCGGCGCGGGCGGGACCGCCGACGAACAGCAACGCCAAAGCGGTCGCGCCGAAAATGGTGACGAGGCGGGAGGTCATGACATCCTCTTCGCGGCGGGGACGCGATCGGGTCCATCGAGCCAGTCGAGCGCCGCCTCGATCGTGTCGACCGCCGGACCTGGCTCGGGGGGCGGGCGGCGCACCATGATAACCGGAAGGCTCAGCTCGCGGGCGGCGACCAATTTGGCCTCGCTCGCCTCACCGCCGCTTTCCTTGCACACCAGCACGTCGATCGCGTGGCGCTGCAACAGGTGGCGTTCCTCGGCGAGGCCAAACGGGCCGCGCCCGAGCACGATCTCATGCAACCGCAAGGGCGGGCGCTCAAGCGGCGGGTCGTCCAGGCGGACCAGGAATCGGACGTTGACCGCCAGCGCGAACGCCGCGATCGCGCCGGCGCCGACAGTCAGCCAGGCGCGACGGCCGACCCGACCCACGACGGCGACCGCGGCCTCGATCGAGTCGACCTCGATCCAGCGGTCGAGCGGGTTGCGCTTCAACGGCGGCCGCGATAGCAACAGGCGCGGCACGCCGGCCGCGTCGCAGGCGAGCCGGGCCGCCGTCGAGATCGCGGTGTCGAACGGATGGGTTGCGTCGATAAGTCGGTCGACCCTTTCGGCGTCGAGATAGGCGGCAAGCCCCGCGGCATCGGCGAAACCGCCGATGCGCACCCGCCCGGGGATCGGACCCGGCCGCCGGGTGCGGCCGGTTACGGCCGTCGTCACCTCGATCGCGTCGCCAAAGCGGGCAAGCGCGGACCGGGCCAGCACAGCCGCCTCGCCGGTCCCGCCGAGAATCATGAGATGCCGCGTCATCCGATAATCTTAGCAAAACCACGGCCTGTTACTACCATCGGCGGAGGCCCCCGTGTACCGTCCCGAGATGATCGACAGCGCGCGCCTCGCTCTGCCCGAATTCGCCGTCGGCAGCGTATGGCTGGTCGGAGCCGGACCGGGCGACCCTGGCCTGCTGTCGGTGCTGGCCTTGCACGCGCTCGGTCACGCCGACACGATCGTCTACGACGCCCTGGTCGACCCGCGGATTCTCGCCCTGGCGCGGGGCGGCGCAAAGCTCGACTACGCCGGCAAACGCGGCGGCCGGCCATCGCCACGCCAACCCGACATTTCCGCCCGTCTGGTCCGCCTCGCCCGATCCGGTGAGCGGGTGCTGCGGCTCAAGGGCGGCGACCCGTTCGTGTTTGGCCGCGGCGGCGAGGAGGCCCTGGCACTCGCCGCGGCCGGCATCCCGTTCCGCATCGTGCCGGGGATCACCGCGGGAATCGGAGGGCTCGCCTATGCCGGCATCCCGCTGACCCATCGCGACACCAACTCGGCGGTGACCTTCATCACCGGCCATACCAGCGACACCAGCGGCTCCGACGATGGCAGCCCCAGCGGGGCGGTGCCGGATACGCGCGACTGGGCCGCGATCGCGCACGGGTCGCCGGTGATCGTGATCTATATGGGGTTGAAGCATCTGACCACGATCGCCGCGCGGTTGATCGCGGCCGGGCGAGGCGCCGCCGAGCCGGTGGCGATCATCAGCAAGGCGACGACCGCGGCGCAGCGGGTCCTGGTATTGTCGCTGGGCGAGGCCGCAACCGCGGCGCAGCCGCCGGCGATGGACCCGCCGGCGATCATCGTAATCGGCGCGGTGGTCGATTTCGCCGCGATCTTGACCCGGGCCGCCCCCGGAAAGCCTTGACCCGCCGGTTAGCCCGGTTCCCGACGAAAGCGCCGCTCGCCGCCTGGGGACGCGACCTGGTGAAATCCGATCGCTTCAAGGTAGCGCGCCACGCCGGACCGGTTGGCGTCGTTGACGGTCGCGTTCAGAGGCACGAGCCGGTCGACGACCCGCCGCAGCAGCTCGGTGAAAATCCCCTGGCGGCGATGGGTTTCGACGACGCCTCCATGGCGCAGATCGAGGATTTCATGCTCGCCCCAAAACCGCCCGGTCTGGTTCTGCTCGACCAGCAGAAACCCGACGATGCGGGCGGATTCGTCAACCGCGACCCACGATTCGCCCGACCGCGCGCAATTGCGGATGGTTCGGTAGAGCGCCTCCTCCCGTTCGAGCGTATCGAGCAGGATCGGGATTTCGCCGGCGAGTTCCTTGACCACGGCGAGAATATCAACCGCTTCGTCGAGCACGGCATGGCGGTAACTTACCTCGGCCAATCTGGTTCTCCGGCTCGTTTCCCCACGGCCCACCCACTCTGGCGAGCCGCAGCTTGCCAAATCATGATCGGGCCGGGAAGGTTTTGCGATCGCGGCGCCCTTCTGCGCTGCATCGCGTCTGTCGCGCCTGTATGATCGCCGCGGGAAGCACACCAGGGGGGATCGTGACGCTCCGCCTGTTCCGGCGGCCGGCGGCATCGGCCGAGGATCTGCACACCCGCGCCGCGGCGCTCGATCTCGGCGCGCCGGTGGCGATCCGGGTCAGCCCACGCGCGCGACGCCTGCAACTGCGCATCGACACGGCCGATGGCGGGATCGAGTTGGTATTGCCGCGCCATGTCTCGGCCGATGACGGGCTGCGCTTTCTCGCGGCACAGCGTGGCTGGATCACCGCCCGGCTCGCCGCGATGCCGCGGAGGGTGCCGTTTGTCGAGGGCGCGGTCGTGCCGGTGCTGGGAACGCCGCACCGCATCCGCCGCGAATTCGATCCGGGCGCGCCGGTGGTCGCGATCGTCGACGGCGAGATCCGGGTGCGCGGCGAGCCGGCCCATCTCGGCCGCCGGGTGCGCGATCATCTGATCGGACTGGCGCGGCGGGAATTCGCGCTGCGCGCCCGCGCCTACGCAGCGCAGCTCGGCCGCGACGTGACCCGGGTCGGCGTGCGCGACCCGAAAAGCCGGTGGGGCAGCTGCTCGGCGACAGGCAGCCTGTCGTTCAGCTGGCGGCTGGTGTTCGCGCCGGTGGCGGTGATCGATTACGTCGTCGCCCACGAGGTCGCGCATCTCGCCGAGATGAACCACGGGCCGCGCTTTTGGCGGCTGGTGCAGACGATGACACCGGATTGCACCGCGCCGCGCGCCTGGCTCAAGCGGCACCGGACCCGGTTGTTTTCCTATGGATGAGCCGCACGGCCCGGGGAGCCCGTCAATCGACGGGCTCCCCGGCCGCGCTCCCGGCCGCGACCGAGGTCGCTACGCCCCACGCGGGGGCGGGGCGACGATGGCCGACCGAGCGCCGCTAACGGCGGGGGGTTGGGGTGCCCTGACCCGACGGGATTGAAGGGTTCAGTTCCGGGCTCGCCGGCGATTTGGACGGGGCCGACGGCGGCATGCTCGAGCCCGAGCTTCCCGGAGTCGCCGCGCCGCCCATCAGGTGGCCGAGCGTGGTGCTGTCGAGATTCGCCGTTTGCGGCAATCCCTTGCTCCGCTGAAAGGCGGATAGAGCCGCCTTGGTTTCTGGGCTGAGTCTCCCGTCCGATGGACCATTATAGAACCCCTGGGCGTGAAGTCGCTCCTGGGCTTGCCGAACGTCGGCCGCCGAGGGACTGCCCGTCATCGACGGCTCCCCGGTGGCCGGCGGCGTCGTCATGCCGGGTGTGCCGGTCGCGGGCGGAGTGTAGGTCGGCGTTGCCCCCGTTTGCGCCTGGGTCAGCCCGGCGGTCGCCAGCGTGACGGCGCCGATGATGGCGGCGGCTGTCAGGATTCGTTGCATTCATTCCTCCGATTGCAGCGACACGGGATTTCATGTCGTTGTCGGGGCAACGGGTCTCTGGCCGCAAGGTTCCCCATCGGGATGATGTCCGATCCGTGGCCGAGCCGGGATCAATCGGCCGCTTTCGCGGCAGGCGCGAACGGTGCCGTTCGCATCAGCCACACCAGGATCAACAAGCTCGGCAAGCAGGCGATCGTGCTCAGCACGAAAAACGGGGTCCAGCCGAGCCGGTCGGCGAGCCAGCCCCCGGACGCGGCGAGGACGTTGAGCCCGACCGTGGCCAGCGACGACAGCAACGCGTACTGGGTAGCGGTGAAGTCGCGATTGCACAGGCCCGACAGGTAGGCGACGAAGGCGGCGGACGCCATGCCGCCGGTGACGTTCTCGGCGCCGATGGTCAAGGCCAGCATCGTCACGTCGTGCCCGGCCCACACCTGCACCGCATAGAGCAGGTTAGACAACGCCTGCAGCCCGCCACCGACAAGCAGCGCGCGGAACACCCCGATCCGCATGACCATGAGGCCACCGAGCGCGACGCCGGCGAGGGTGGCGATGACCCCGTAGATCTTGGCGACGGTCGCGACCTCGACCTTGGTGAAGCCGAGGTGGACATAAAGCGGGTTCGACATCGATCCGGCGAGCGCGTCGCCGAATTTGTAGAGCACGATAAACAGCACGATCGCGCCGAGCTGCACCGCCCCATTGCGCTCGAACATATCGGAAAACGGCGCGACCACGGCGCGCCTCAGCCATGAAACGGCCCGCTCCGCGGCACTCGCGCCGGGCAGCGCCTCCGGCGGCTGGATGCCGCCCGGCTCGGGGGTGAACCACACCGTCGCCATGCCGACGAGCATCAATGCCGCCATCACCGCGTAGGCAAAATGCCAGCCCCCGTAACTAGCGGCGTAGAGCGCGCCGGCCCCCGATGCGAGCATGCCGAAACGATAGCCCCATTGCGTCGCCGCCGCGCCGGCGCCTTGCTCCTCCGGTCGCAGCAATTCGATGCGGTAGGCGTCGATGACGATGTCCTGGCTCGCCGACAGAAAGGCGACGATCACCGCCACCAGCGCGGTCATGCCGGGCTCGCTGCGCGGGTCGGTGGCGCCTAGCGCGAGGATCGCCGCGATCAGCAGGGCCTGGATCGCCAGGGCCCAGCTCCGCCTCCGCCCCAGCCGCGCGGTCAGAAACGGCAGCGGCAGCCGGTCGATCAGCGGCGACCACAGGAATTTCAGGCTATAGGAAGACCGCACCAGCCCGAACAGGCCGATCGCGGTCAGTGAGACGCCGATCTCGGCGAGCCAGTAGGACAGGGTGCCAAAGGTCAGCGCCAGCGGCAGCCCGCTCGAAAACCCCATCAGCAACACGGCGATCAGCCGCGGCTCGCGGTAGACCGCGAGCGACGACAGCCAAGAAGCGGCCGGAGCGCCCGCCCGATCGCTCACGCTCAACTCACCGTCAAGGTACTCCTTGCCCGGACTTGTTCCGGGCATCCACGTCTTGAACCGAACGCCGCGAAGACGTGGATGGCCGGGCCAAGCCCGGCCAAGGCGGGTTTCGGGAAATGGGGATGTTGCTAATGGGGCTTCTCGCCGGCTTTGATCGCGTCGGCGGCGACCTGCATCTTCAAAATCTTATCGGGATTGGGGACGATGCCGTTGCCGGCGGGATCGCCCTTCTTGATCTTGTCGACAAAATCCATGCCGGCGACGACTTCGCCCCAGATCGTGTATTTGCCGTCGAGCGCTGGGGCCGGCGCGTAGACGATGAAGAACTGGCTGTCGGCGCCGTTGATGTCGTTGCCCGGGCGGGCCATCGAAACGACGCCGCGCACATGCTTCTCGCCGGAGAACTCGGCCTTGAGCTTGTGGCCGGAGCCGCCCATACCGGTGCCGGTCGGGTCGCCGGTCTGCGCCATGAACCCGGCGATGACCCGGTGGAACGGCACCCCGTCGTAGAACCCGCGCCGGGCCAGCGCCTTGATCTGAGCGCAGGTGTTGGGCGCCAAATCGGGGCGCATTTTGATTACGACTCGGCCGAACCCAGTCTCGAGGTACAGCAGGTTTTCCGGCTCGACCGGATCTGCGGCGTTTGCCATGCCGGCGAGGTTCAACCCGACGAGAAAAACGATCAGCCGGACGAACATCCTCATCAAAACCACCCCGTCAGTCGTTACTTCGGGACCTCGTCGCGCGAGGTCCCGAAACACTGAAACATCAGCCCGCCTTGTCGGCGTCGGCGGCCATCTGCATCTTGATGATCTTGTCGGGATCGCGAACCAGGCCGTTGCCGCGCGAATCGCCCTTCTTGATCGCGTCGACATGCTCCATGCCCGAGACCACCTTGCCCCACACCGTGTATTGGTTGTCGAGCGACGGCGCCGGCTCGAACATGATGAAGAACTGGCTGTCGGCGCTGTTGGGGTCGGAGGTGCGGGCCATCGAGCAGGTCCCGCGCACGTGCTTCTCGGCGTTGAACTCGGCCTGCAGTCGGTGGCCCGAACCGCCGCTGCCGGTGCCGGTTGGGTCGCCGGTCTGGGCCATGAACCCGTCGATCACGCGATGAAAGACGATGCCGTCGTAGAACCCGCTTCGCACCAGCCCGGCGATATGGGCGCAATGACCGGGGGCGAGATCGGGCCGCATCTCGATCACGACACGGCCGGAGGCGACATCCAGATAGATTGTGTTTTCCACGATCGCGACTTTCCGTTGTGGGCAGAATTTTGGATGGGACAGAATATTAGGCGGGGCAGAACTTCGAGGGCGGGCTTGCTAGACCGCGCGCTGGCGTTCGTACCAGCCGCCGCGGCGGAACCGGTCGAGATAGGTCGGCAGGATCGCCTCGACCGCGACCGGGGCGATGCCCAGGGTCGCCAGGCTCAATTCACCGGATGAGACGATGTTGTCGCTCTTCAGCATCTCGACCTGGTCCACCGTCAACGGCGGGGCGGGCAACAGCGACATCAGCCGCGCCTGCAACGAGGCGAGCGCGAACGGCAGGGTGATCAGCAGCCGCTTGCGCCGAATCTCGGCGAGCAGCAATTCCATCAAGGCGCGGAAGGTATAGACCTTGGGTCCGCCGAGCTCGTAGGTGCGGCCGGCGGTCGCGGGGTCGTCGAGACAGCGCAACACCGCGTCGGCGACATCGCCCACATAGACCGGCTGGACCCGGTTCTCGCCGCCGCCGATCAACGGCATGACCGGCGACAGCATCGCCAGCGCGGCGAAGCGGTTGAAGAACCGGTCCTCGGGGCCAAACACGATCGACGGCCGCAGGATCGTCGCGGTCGGAAAGGCGTCGCGCACCGCCTGCTCGCCGGCCGCCTTGCTGCGCGAATAGGCGGAGGTCGAGCGGAGGTCGGCACCGAGCGCCGAGAGGTGGATCAAGCGCTCCATCCCGGCCTCGCGGGCCAGCCGCGCGAGCCGCGCCGGCGCGGTGTGATGCACCAGATCGAACCGCTGCCGCCCGCTTTCGCGCAGGATCCCGACCGTGTTGACCAATGCTCCATTGCCCGCGAGAAAGGCGGGCAAAACCGCCTCGTCGTCGATCGCGAGATTGACCAGGCCGACCTGCCCGACATCGCCCATCGGCCGCAGAAACCGGGCGTTCTCGGCGTTGCGGCAGCCGACCGCGACGATGTCGCCACGCGCCGCCAGGCGCTTGACGACATAGCGGCCGACAAACCCCGCCCCACCCAGCACAGCGACGCGGTCAGGTTTCATGATTTCCCCAGCGCCAAGCCGCACATCGTCAAAGCCCTCGATCGACGCCCTCGCGATCGGGCAATATCACCCCGCACTATCGCCCTTGGGGGCACCGCCATGCAATGACGGGATCAGAGGGCCGGGATCAAAGGATCGAGCGATGACGGCAGAGACGCCCCTGTCCAACGCGTTTCCGATTCCCGAGCGGATGAGAGCGTGGGTGCTCGGCGGCCCCGAGGAGATGACCCTGATCGACAAGCCCGTGCCGACGCCCGGCCCGGCCGAGGTATTGGTGCGGGTCGACGCGGTCGCGATCTGCGCCACCGATCTCGAAATCCTGCGCCACGGCGTACCGGCGATGGTCGACGGCGAGTTGCCGTTTCACAAAAATTTCACGATTGGGCACGAATACATGGGCACGGTGGTCCGGCTCGGCCCGGCGGTTGACGAGTTCCAGTCGGGCGAGCGGGTCACGGTCGAGATCCATGCCGGGTGCGGCCGCTGCGAGCGCTGCCGCGAGGGCATGTACACCTCCTGCCTCAATTACGGCAATCGGGCGAAGGGGCACCGCGCCAACGGCTTCACCACCGATGGCGGGTTCGCCGAATACGCGGTCAACAACGTCAACACCCTGGTTCGCGTGCCCGACGACATGACCGACGCGGAGGCGACCCTGGTGGTCACCGCCGGCACGGCGATGTATGGGCTGGACGTGCTCGGCGGGCTGATCGCCGGCGAAGGGGTGGTGGTGACCGGCCCCGGCCCAATCGGGTTGCTCGGCGTCGCCGTGGCGAAGGCGCTTGGCGCCGACCCGGTGATCCTGACCGGCACCCGCGACTCGCGGCTCGAATTGGGCAAGAAGCTCGGCGCCGATCATGTCGTCAACGCGCGCAGCGAGGACCCGGTCGCGGCGGTGCGGCGGATCACAAGCGGGCGCGGCGTCCACTTCGTCATCGAATGCTCGGGCGCGGCCAATGCGCTCAACGAAGCGGCGCAGATGGTCAACCGCGGCGGCCGCATCTGCCTGGCGGCGTTCCCGCACGAACCGGTGCCGGTCGATATCGGCCACATCGTGCGCAACAACATCTACGTCTACGGCATCCGCGGCGAGGGCAAGAGCGCCACCCACCGGGCGATGGCCCTGATGAAGCAAAAGCGCTTCGACGCGAAACTGGTGCACACGCACACCTTCGCGCTCCACGAGCTGCCGACCGCGTTGCGCTACGCGCGCGAGCGAATCGACGACGCGATCAAGGTCGTGGTCAAGGCATCACGCTGAGGCATCGGGGAGCATTGGCACCCGCCTGCGCTATCTGCGGCAAGCGTAGGGCGGAAAAGCGCGGCGTCTTCCGCCACGTTCGGGGCTCGGTATCTCCCGGTACTGGCGGCGGAAAGCGCTCGCGCTTTTCCGCCCTACGCGGCTGCGCATTGACATCGCCGGGGGCGGGGCTTATCTCCGGACCCGCCCGGAATGCGCCCGTGGCGGAATTGGCAGACGCGCACGGTTCAGGTCCGTGTTCCGAAAGGAGTGGTGGTTCGACTCCACTCGGGCGCACCACAGGGCCATCGCCAAGAGTGATCTGAAGGATCCCCGTGAGCGAAGGCTCGACCACAGCAGCGCGCCGCGGGAACTTTCAGCTCCACGGCGGCGACCTTCCCGCCGGGCTCGATTTCGGGTCCGTCGTCGCGATCGATACCGAGGCGATGGGTCTCAACCCCCATCGCGATCGGCTGTGCCTGGCACAGCTCTCCTCCGGCGACGGCAACGCGCACCTGGTTCAGTTCGAGCCGGGGCGCTACGAGGCGCCGCACCTGAAGCGGCTGCTGGCCGACCCCGGTGTGGTCAAGCTGTTTCACTTCGCCCGCTTCGACCTGGCGATGATGTACCAATACCTCGGGGTGATGGCCGGGCCGGTCTATTGCACCAAGATCGCCTCGCGGCTGGCGCGCACATTCACCGACCGGCACGGTTTGCGCGATCTGTGCAAGGACCTGCTTGGTGTCGACCTGTCGAAACAGCAGCAGAGCTCGGATTGGGGGGCGGCGTCGCTGAGCGGCGACCAGCAGCGCTATGCCGCCTCGGACGTGCTTCACCTGCACGCGCTGCGGGCGCGGCTCGACGCAATGCTGGCCCGCGAGGGACGCCTGGAACTGGCGCGAAGCTGTTTCGAGTTTCTGCCGAATCGGGTCTTGCTTGACCTCGCCGGGTGGGCGGAGCAAGACATCTTCGCGCATTAGCGCGGCGGGGTGTCGCGACGCGATTGGTCGCAGCCGCGAAGCAGCCGCTTTTGTGCTATGAAATGGACATTGCGGTTCCGATGAACGACACCCGAGCCACTGCGGCGGCGGCCAGCGCAACGCAACCCACCGGGCTGGTGAACGACCTGTCGGTCGCGCGCCGGGTCATGCGCGCCGAGATCGACGGGCTCGAACGACTCGCCCGCGCGCTCGACGGCGCCTTTGGCGTGGTGCTCGACATTTGCGCGGCGGTCAGCGGGCGCCTGATCGTTACCGGTATCGGCAAGAGCGGCCATGTCGCGCGCAAGATCGCCGCCACTCTCGCTTCGACCGGCACCCTGGCGCAATTCGTCCACCCGGCCGAGGCGAGCCATGGCGATCTCGGCATGATCGGCGCCGACGATGCCATCCTGGCGTTGTCGAACTCGGGCGAGAGCGACGAACTTGCCCACATCATCTCATACTCGCGCCGCTTCAAGATCCCGCTGGTGGCGATCACCGCCGGCCGCCGATCGATCCTCGCCGACGCGGCAGACGCGATCTTGTTGCTGCCGCCGGCCGCCGAAGCCTGCCCGATGGGGTTGGCGCCGACCACCTCGACGACGATGATGCTGGCGCTCGGCGACGCGATCGCGATCGCCCTGCTCGAGCGCAAGGGGTTTTCGACCGCCGATTTCCAATTGTTTCATCCGGGCGGAAAGCTCGGCCGCCGTCTTCTCAGGGTCGGCGACATCATGCATGCGGGCGAATCGGTGCCGCTGATCACCCCCGCCGCGCCGATGAGCGAGGCGATCCTGGTGATGACCGCGAAGAGTTTTGGCTGCGTCGGCGTGTGCGACCCCGACGGCGCGCTGGTCGGGGTCATCACCGACGGCGATTTGCGCCGCCACATGGATAACGGGCTGCTCTGCCTCAAGGTCGCCGACGTAATGCACCCCGAGCCAAAGACGATGACCGCCGGCGCCTTGGCGGCCGAGGCGCTAGGGATGATGAACCGCTTTGCCATCACCTCGCTGTTCGTCGTCGACGACGAGCGGCGGCCGACCGGTTTTATCCACATGCACGATTGTCTGCGCGCCGGCGTCGCATGAGAAATGCCGTCCCGATGGAGGGTCGGGCGCGTCCGGCACCGCCCGTGGCGCCGACCGGGACGAATTCCGGGTCGCCGCGCTCGCTCGCTCGCTGGGCCGGAAACCTGCCCAGCAACCGGCACAGCCGGCGCGTTGCGTTGCTCAAACTGCTACTGCCCGCGATCGGGCTGTCGCTGCTGTTGCTGGTCGCGGTGTGGCCGCGCCTTGCACCGTTGTTGGAGCGGATGCGGATCGCCTTTCCCGCTATCGACATGCGCGACGCGCGGGAATTGCGCATGCTCAACCCGCGCTATGCCGGCACCGACCGGCAGAACCGGCCATTCGTGGTGACCGCGTCGGTCGGGCGCCAAGTGCCGGACCGCAACGATCTGATGTCGCTGGAAAACCCGCGGGCCGACATCAAGACCGGTGGCGGTGCGAGCGTGGTCGTCACCGCCGCCACCGGCATCTACCAGTCCCAGGCGCAACTGCTCGACCTATTCGGCGACGTGACCCTGACGCACGAGAACGGCACCAGGCTGACCACCGACACCGCGCGCATCGATGTCGTCCACAACAGTGCCCAGGGCGACGATCCGATCGAGGGCCACGGCCCCTCGGGCGATGTCAAGGCGCGCGGCTTTCGCATCTACGACAAGGGCGACGACGTGATCTTTACCGGCCAGTCGGACCTGACGCTGAGGGGCGCCAAGGTGATCGGTGCCAAGACCGAGCCGCCCGCGGTCCCGCCCGCGGTCGCCAAGCAGGCCGCGGCGGTCGAGGCGACGGCCAAGCCGATGCTCGCCACCGGGCTCGCCGCTGGGGCAAAGCCGCCACCGGTCGCGACGGCGAAGGCCCAGGCGGCACACCACGCGCGGGCGCGGCAAAAGCCTCGGTCCCGCCCGGTGAAACCCGCGAGCGGCGCGAAGCCGGCCGCAAAAAAAACCGCTCCCTAGCATGCGCGTCGCGCTGATGGCGGCCTGCGCCGCGGCGATCCTCTGCTGCCCCGCCGCGGGCTCGCGCGCTCAGCTGTTGGCCCCGGGCGACGATCGGCCGATCCAGATCCAGGCCGATTCGGGCATCGAGTGGCAGCAGGACGCAAAGGTCTATGTCGCCCGCGGCAACGCGGTGGCCTCGCGCGGCCCAACCGAATTGCACGCCGACACGTTGACGGCGCATTACCGCGACGCCAAGGCCGGCACCGCCGGCGGCAGCACCGAGATCTATCGCATCGATGCCGTCGGCAATGTCACGATCAAGCGCGACGGCCAGGTGTTGACCGGCGACCACCTGGTCTACGATGTCGACCAGGCGGTCGGGGTGGTCACCGGCAAGGCGCTGAAACTGACCACGGCCAACGACACCGTGACCGCCCGCGACAGCTTTGACTGGTACGACCAGAAACAGATCGCGGTCGCGCGCGGCAACGCCATCGCCACCCGCAACGGCAAGACGGTGCGAGCCGATACCATCACCGGCTACATGGCCAAAGCCACGCCCGGTACCGCCAAACCCGCGGCGGCATCGACCAAGCCGGGGCCGGCGAAGGCGGGGGCGGCCTCGCCGCTCGGTTCAGGTGGGGAGTCGAAACTCAGCCGCGCGGACGCCCAGGGGCATGTGGTGGTCACCAACGGACCCGATGTCGGCCAGAGCGACCACGCGGTCTATAATGCCGAAAGCGGGGTAGTCACGCTGATCGGCAATGTCGTCATCACCCGGGACAAGAACGTCATCAAGGGGCAATACGCGGTCATGGACCTCAATAACAATGTCAGCCGAATGATGCCGGCCACCGCCGGCGGGGCAGGCCATCCCCAGCGCGTCCAGGGCTTGTTCGTCCGCCGCGACGGCACCGCCGCGACGCCCGCCGGCGGCAAGGCGCCGTGATGCGCGCGGCCAAGACCCTTGGCGGCGCCGACGCCTCGCCCGCCTGGATCGGCGGAGGACCGCGGTTGGTCTCCGACAATACCGGGCTAACCGGCCACGGCCTCGGCAAGAGCTTCAAGCGGCGCCCGGTGTTACGCGACGTCAACATCTCGGTCCAGCGTGGCGAGGTGGTCGGGCTGCTGGGACCGAACGGGGCCGGCAAGACCACCTGCTTTTACATCATCACCGGGCTGATCGCCGCCGATACCGGTACGGTCGCGCTCGACGGCACCGACATCACCGACCTGCCGATGTACCGGCGCGCCCGCCTCGGCATCGGCTATCTGCCGCAGGAAGCGTCGATCTTCCGCGGGTTGACGGTCGAGCAGAACATCCGCGCGATCCTCGAAGTTGCCGAGCCCGAGCCGGAGACGCGCGAGGCCATGCTCGACGCATTGCTCGCGGAGTTCTCGATCAGTCATTTGCGCCGCGCCTCGGCGATGGCGCTGTCCGGCGGCGAGCGGCGACGCTGCGAGATCGCCCGCGCGCTGGCCACCCAGCCGCATTTCATCCTGCTCGACGAGCCCCTCGCCGGCATCGATCCGATCGCGGTCAGCGACATCCGCGACCTGGTGGCGCATCTGAAGGACCGCGGCATCGGCGTATTGATCACCGACCACAACGTGCGCGAGGCGTTCGAGATCGTCGATCGCGCCTATATCCTGCACGAGGGCCGGGTGCTGATGGAGGGGCGGCCCGACGAGATCGTCGCCGACGCCGATGTCAGGCGCGTTTACCTGGGCGAAAGATTCAGCCTATAAGCCGTTTCCTGCGGTGCCCCAATTGAGCTTGCGTTGAACAGGATCGGTTTTTCCCAGCGACTCGAGCTGCGCCAGACCCAGGCGCTGGTGATGACGCCGCAGTTGCAGCAGGCGATCAAGATGCTGCAGCTCTCGAACCTCGAACTGGCGGATTTCGTCGACGCGGAGATCGAGCAGAACCCGCTGCTGGAGCGGGGCGAGCGCGAACCTGACGACGTTCCGGCGACGCCAGAGGCCGAGGCACGCCCGGCGGAATCGGCGTCCTCGGCATTAACCGAGACGCTGGCGGGGGAAGTCTCCGCGGATTTTGCCCCCGAGGCCGCCGAGCAGTGGCACGCCACCGCCGGCGATGAAGGCGACGGATCGGCCGATCTCGGCGGCGACACGCAATCCTGGCGCAACCGCAATGGCGCGATCGACAGCGACGATCTGCCCGGCATCGACCAGGCCGAGGCGCGGCCGCAAACCTTGCGCGAGCATTTGATCGCGCAGATCGGTACCGACCTGCCCGAGCACGCCGACCAGGTCATCGCGGTCTACCTGCTCGACCAGATCGACGAGACCGGATATCTGCGCGGCGACCTCGACGAGGCGGCCGACCGGCTCGGCTGCACGCCGGAGCACATCAAGATCGTGCTCGCCCGATTGCAGGAGCTGGACCCCCCGGGCGTGTTCGCCCGCACCCTACCCGAATGCCTGGCACTGCAGTTGCGCGACCGCAATCGGCTCGACCCGGCGATGCAATGCCTGCTCGACAATCTGCCGCTGCTCGCCGCGCGCAACGGTGCGGCGTTGATGCGGCTGTGCGGGGTAGACGGCGAGGACCTCGCCGAGATGATCTCCGAGATCAAGTCGCTCGATCCCCGCCCGGGCCTGGCGTTCGACCCCCCGTTAGCACAGCCGATCGTGCCCGACATCATGATGCGGGCGCAGCAGGACGGCGGCTGGATCGTCGAGCTCAACACCGAGACCTTGCCCCGGGTGCTGGTCAACAACCGCTATTACACCAAGGTCAGTCAGGCGGCGCGGAGCAAGACCGACCGCGACTACATCACCGACCGGCTGCAGGCCGCGAACTGGCTGGTCAAATCGCTGCACCAGCGCGCCACCACGATCCTCAAGGTCGCGGCCGAGATCGTACAGCAGCAGGACGGGTTTTTCCGCCGCGGCGTGCAATCGCTGCGCCCGCTGATTCTGCGCGACATCGCCGATTCGATCGGCATGCACGAGAGCACGGTCAGCCGGGTCACCACCAACAAATACATCGCCACCCCGCGCGGGCTGTTCGAGCTCAAATATTTCTTTACCTCGTCGATCGCGGCGTCGCGCGGCGGCGAATCCCATTCGGCCGAGGCCGTGCGCTTTCGCATCCGCGGACTGATCGAGAGCGAGCGCGCAGAGAGCACGTTGTCGGACGAGCGGATCGTCGAATTGCTGCAGCAGGAAGGCGTTGACATCGCCCGGCGCACGGTCGCCAAGTACCGCGAGGCGATGCGCATTCCCTCGTCGGTTCAGCGTCGCCGCGAAAAGTCGCTGGCGCTGTGAGGATCGCGGGTTGACGAGGCGACGGTTGACCACCGCCCGGCGCATTCCCAACTTGGCTCCAGCGCGAACGCGCCCGTCTATGGCGGAGTGGTCGCGGCAGTGCATCGGACGATCAAGAACCAGCCGGCCGGCGCTCCCGGGATGGCCGCCGGCATCGTCGGCATGTGAGTAGGTCGGAGACCAAGCCGTCATGGACATCGTCGACCTACTGACCCCGCGCGGCGTGATCGCCCAGCTGCGCGCGACCAGCAAAAAGCAGGTCCTGCAGGAGCTGGCGCGGCGCGCCGCGGCGATGGCGGATATTCCCGAGCGCCGTATCTACGACGTGCTGGCCGAGCGCGAGCGCCTGGGTACCACCGGGATCGGCAGCGGCATCGCCGTGCCGCACGGCAAGCTCGCCGAACTCACCCGCCTTTATGGCCTGTTCGCACGACTGGAACGGCCGATCCCGTTCGAGGCGATCGACAATCAGCCGGTCGATCTGGTGTTCGTGCTGCTGGCGCCGCTTGATGCCGGGGCCGACCATTTGAAGGCGCTCGCCCGCGTCTCGCGGCTGTTGCGCGACCACGTTACCTGCGAGAAGTTGCGGGGTACCGACAATGCCGACGCGCTCTACGCCCTGCTAACCAGCCAGACCGAAAGTCACGCCGCGTAGGCGCCTCAGTCCGATCGATCCACCGGGCGCAGGCGCACCGGCGACGGCATGGGCTTGCCGCCGCCGCGGATCTCGATCCGGCGCACCCGGCTCTCGACCGGCGGCCGCACGAGGTCGATGTTGAGCAGCCCGCTGTCGAGCCAGGCACCGCGCACCTCGATTCCCTCGGCGAGCACGAACGAGCGCTGAAACTGGCGGGCGGCGATGCCCCGGTGGAGATACACCCGGTTGCCGTCGTCGGTCTGTTTGCCGCGCACGACGAGCTGGTTGTCCTCGACCGTCAGGTTCAGATCGTCCATCGTGAACCCAGCCACCGCCAGGCTGATCCGCAGCGAATTTTCATCGAGCTGCACGATATTATAAGGCGGATAGCCGTCGCTGGAGACCTTGCTGACCCGGTCGAGCGCCCGCTCGAAATGCTCGAATCCGAGCAATAACGGCGAATTGAACAGCGTCAGTCGCGACATCATGTGTTCCCCTCGATCGTTGAGCGAGACGCCGTCACCAGGCCCGCTGGCGGCACCGGACGGCCAAAAATGATCGCACATTCATTGATTTAGGGGCAACCCCAGAACCGATCAAGCAAGCTTGCCCGGCAAGTTCGCGACCGGATCGGACGCGCGCCGCGGGGCCGGCGTCGAAGAATACTACACGCCGAACCGCCAAAGGTGCTTTCGCTGGAGCCGGCCGCGCCCTATATCGATACCGCATTACGCACGTTTCTGGGATCGTAGAGGGATATTCCCCATGTCGAGACGGTCATCGAAGTGGCACATCGTGCTGTCCGGGCTGTTTTGCCTGACGTTGATGCTAGCCCCGACCCTAGCCGAGGCCCGCGCCGGCAGTTCCCATTCGGGTTCCGGCGCCAGTTCCGGAGGGGGATCGAGCTTTGGCAGCCGCGGCTCGCGCACATCTGAGCCGAACAAAGCCACACCCTTGGCCCGCACGGCGACACCGACGCCGGCTGGCGCGCTCGGCGGCGCCGCGGCGGGAGCGGCAGGCGGCAGCTTCTTCCAGCGCCATCCGTTCTTGACCGGGATCGCCGGCGGCTTCCTGGGCAGCATGGTGTTCAGCCACCTGTTTGGCAGCGGCATGATGGCGAGCGCTTTCGGCGGCCTGTTCACGATCCTGATCATCGGCTTGCTGATCTTCCTGGCGATCCGTCTGATCTCCAGTCTGATGGCCGGACGCGGATTTGCCTTCGGCCGTCCCGGCGGCATGACGGAGCCGATGCCGCGCTCGCTCGGCGCGGCGGCGGCGCCCGGCGCGCCGACGACCTATCGCGGCGTAGACACCACGGTCGGCGACGCGGACCTCAATGCCTTTCAGTCGATCCATGCCGCGGTGCAGGACGGCTGGAGCGAGGCCGATCTCGGCAAACTGCGCCAGCTGATGACGCCCGAGATGGTCGGCTATTTCTCCGAGGAACTGACCCGCAACGCGAGCCAGGGCGTGCAGAACAAGGTGTCGAACGTCAACCTGCTCAAGGGCGACATCAGCGAATCGTGGGAAGAGGGCGATCTGCAATACGCCACCGCGCTGATGCGGTGGAGCGCGATCGACTACGCGGTCCGGCTCGGCCGCAACCCGAACGACGCAGATTTTGTTGTCAGCGGCAACCCGCGCACCCCGGTCGAGGCGGAGGAGATGTGGACCTTCGTGCGGCGTCGCGGCGGCAACTGGCTGCTATCGGCGATCCAGCAGGTCTGAGCACGCTGTTCTAGTCGTTCCCGCGAAAGCGGAAATCCACTACCACTCTCAAGCGACACCCCCGCTCCGACGGGGGTGTCGCCGCGCCTGACGCCCGCACCGCCGCCGAGCTTACGGCCAGGCGACCTCAGGCGGCAGCGACATCAGGATCGCCTCGACGTTGCCGCCGGTCCTGAGGCCGAAGCGGGTGCCCCGGTCGTAGAGCAGGTTGAACTCGACGTAGCGGCCGCGGCGAACGAGTTGATGGCGGCGCTGCTCCTGAGTCCACGACCGATTCATTCGCGCTCGCACGATCTCCGGATAGACGCCGAGAAAACTCTCGCCGACCGACCGGACGAAGGCGAAATCGCGCGCCCAGTCGCCACTATCTAGATAATCAAAAAAGATGCCCCCGGCGCCGCGCGGCTCGTCGCGATGCGGCAAAAAGAAATATTCATCGCACCACGCCTTGAACCGGGCGTGGCATTCGGGATCGTAGGCATCGCAGATCGCCGCCAGCGCCGCGTGAAACTGCTCGGCCGCTTCCGGATCGGGATAGATCGGGGTAAGGTCGGTACCCCCGCCGAACCATGATTTGCGGGTGACGATGTAGCGCGTGTTCATGTGTACCGCCGGCACCAGCGGCGAGCAAAGGTGGGCGACCAGCGAGATGCCGCCGGCCCAGAACCGCGGATCCTCCGCCGCCCCCGGGATCTCGTTGCGGAATTCAGGCGAGAACTCGCCGAACACGGTCGAGACATTGACCCCGACCTTCTCGAATACCCGCCCCTTCATCACCGCCATCGTGCCGCCGCCGCCGCCGGGACGATGCCAGTCGTCGCGGACGAAGCGGCCCGGCGGGACGCCCGCGGCGCCATCGCCGACCTGATCTTCGATCGCCTCGAATTCGGCGCAGATCCGGTCGCGCAACCGCGCGAACCAGGCAACGGCCCGTTCCTGGCGATCGGCGGCGGTGGCCGGAGCCTCGGTCATTCTCGAGGTCACTTTAGCATTCTCGCGGTCACGCTGGGGAGAAATACCCGGTCTGGCGCAGTGCCTCGGTCAGCGCGATCGCCCCGGCGAGGGCGACGTTGAGCGATCGGGCGCCCGGCTGCAAGGGGATCGCGATGCGCGCGGCGGCGACGGCATGGACGAAATCAGGCACCCCGGCGCTCTCCCGCCCCAGCACGATCGTGTCGTTCGCGGCAAAGGCAAAGCGGTGCAGAGTCATATCTCCCGCGGTCGTCAATAATACCAGCCGCGACGCAGGGGCGCGCCCAACCTGGAACGCGTCCCACGATCGGTGACGATGGACCGCGGCGAGATCGGCGTAGTCGAGCGCGGCGCGCCGCAACCTCCGGTCGTCGAACAGAAATCCGAGCGGCTCGATCAGGTCGACCGAGACCCCGAAACAGGCGGCAAGACGAAGCAATGCCCCCGTGTTTTGTGGAATGTCCGGCTCGAACAGCGCCACCCGCAGAGAATTTTTGAGAGCCAGGCTTGCGCGCATCGCCAGTAGCATTATAGGTACGAGGACTCACCCAACCGGATTGCCGATTTATGCGGCAGTCTGTCGCATAGTTCGCCTTCTTCAACGGTATAGCTTGCCGCCACGGTTTCCGCCGAGCGGAAGGCAGCGGAATGACGAGGTTTTGAATGGCGGATGTGGCGCAATCGCAAGTTTCTCCGGGTCACGGTGACGGCGAATCGCGGCGCGACTTCCTGATCCTGACCGCCGCGGCATTGGGCGCCGTCGGCGCCGCCTCGACGATCTGGCCGTTCATCGACAGTTTGAACCCGGCGCGCGACACTTTGGCGTTGGCGACCACGGAAGTCGATTTGACGCCGATCGCGAGCGGGCAGCGCTTGACCGTTGCCTGGCGCGGCAAGCCCGTGTTCATCGACCGCCGCACGCCCGCCGAGATCAAAGCCGCCCAGGAGGTCGATGTCTCGGCCCTGCGCGACCCGCAAAAGGATTCGGATCGGGTAAAGCCGGGCAAGGCCGAGTGGCTGGTCATCGTCGGCGTGTGCACCCATCTGGGCTGCATCCCGCTGGGCCAGAAGACCGGCGATGATCGCGGTGAGTTCGGCGGCTGGTTCTGCCCCTGTCACGGCTCGGTCTACGACACTTCGGGCCGCCGCCGCGAGGGGCCGGCACCGACCAATCTGGAGGTGCCGCCCTATGAATTCACCTCCGACACGGCGATCAAGATCGGCTAGGAGAGCGCCATGGCCGCATCCGGACCCGGCGCGTCGAGCCGGATAGTTCGCTGGATCGATTACCGGCTGCCGTTCGTCGGCTTCATCCAGCACGAGTTGTACGAATACCCGACCCCACGCAACCTGACCTATTGGTGGAATTTCGGCTCGCTTGCCGGGATCATGCTGGTGGTCATGATCGCCACCGGCATCGTGCTGGCGATGCACTACACGCCGCATGCCGATCTGGCGTTCGATTCGGTCGAGCGCATCATGCGCGACGTCAATTACGGCTGGCTGCTGCGCTACCTGCACGCCAACGGCGCGTCGATGTTCTTTCTGATCGTGTACATCCACATGTTCCGCGGGCTGTATTACGGTTCGTACAAATACCCGCGCGAATTGTTGTGGATGCTCGGCGTCGTCATCCTGCTGCTGATGATGGCGACGGCGTTTATCGGCTACGTGCTGCCCTGGGGCCAGATGAGCTATTGGGCGGCGACCGTGATCACCAATCTGTTCTCGGCGATCCCGGTGATCGGCGACAAGATCGTCGCCCTGCTGTGGGGCGGATTCACGGTCGGCAACCCGACGCTCAACCGCTTCTACTCGCTTCATTACCTACTGCCGTTCGTGATCGTCGCCGTGGTCGGGCTGCACCTGGTGGCGTTGCACACGCACGGCTCCAACAACCCGCTCGGGATCGACCACAAAGGGCCGCAGGATAGCATCCCGTTCCATCCCTACTACACGATCAAGGACATGTTCGGGCTCGCCGTGTTCCTGATCGTCTATGCCGCGTTCGTGTTCTACGCGCCGAACTATCTGAGCCACCCGGACAATTACATTCCGGCGAACTCGATGGTGACGCCGAACCACATCGTCCCGGAATGGTATTTCCTGCCGTACTACGCGATCCTGCGCTCGGTGCCGGACAAGCTGCTCGGCGTGATCCTGATGTTTTCCGCCGTGCTCATCCTGTTCATCGTGCCCTGGCTCGATACCTCGCCGGTGCGCAGCGCCCGCTTCCGGCCGATCTATAAATGGGTGTCGTGGCTGTTGCCGATCGACGCGGTCATTCTCGGCTGGGTCGGCGCCAACCCGCCGGTCGGCAACGTCGTCCTGATCGGCCAGCTCGCGACGTTCTATTACTTCGCGCATTTCCTGGTACTGATCCCGCTGATCGGAAAGCTCGAGCGACCTCGACCATTACCGCTCAGCATCGGCGCCGCGGTGTTGGGATCGAGCGCCGGCCGGGCGGGGAGCCATTGACATGGTGAGACCCGCCCTCGCCGCCGCCGCGCTGACCCTGTCGCTCACTCTGGGACTAAACGGGGCCGCCCGCGCCGAGGACGCGGCGCCGCGTCCGCCGCACCAGCACTGGTCGTTCGACGGCGTGTTCGGCACGTATGACCGGGCCGCGCTACAGCGGGGATTCCAGATATACAAGGAGGTCTGCTCCGCCTGCCACGCGGTCAAGCACCTGTTCTACCGGGATCTCGCCGACATCGGCTACAGCGAGGAACAGGTCAAGGGCATCGCCGCCCAATACCAGGTCAATGACGGGCCGAACGACCAGGGCCAGATGTTCCAGCGCCCAGCGCGGGGGTCGGACCCGTTCGCCGCGCCGTTCCCCAACGACCAGGCAGCCCGGTTCGCCAACAACGGTGCGCTGCCGTCCGACTTGTCGCTGATCACCAAGGCGCGCGAGCACGGCCCCGACTACGTCTATGCGCTGTTGACAGGGTTTAAGGACCCGCCCGCCGCGTTCAAGATGAACGCGAACATGAGCTACAACACGATGTTCCCGGGTCATCAGATCGCGATGCCGCCGCCCCTCAGCGAGGGTCAGGTAACCTACGCCGACGGTACTAAGGCGACGGTGGCGCAGATGTCGCACGACGTCGTCACCTTCTTGTCCTGGGCGGCAGAGCCCACGCTCGAGGAACGCCACCGCACCGGCTTTAAGGTGATGCTGTTCCTGATCGTCGCGGTCGGCGTCCTTTATGCCGCCAAGCGCAAGGTTTGGGCGGCGCTGCACTGAGCCGCGGGGCTTGAGTGAGCCATAGGATGGATCGTCGATGACCGGCCCCGTCATTGGCGTGATCGGCGGCAGCGGGCTCTATCAGATCGATGGGCTCGCCGATGTCGAATGGCGCCGGGTCCAAAGCCCGTTCGGCCGCACCTCAGACGAGTTCTGCTTCGGTACCCTCGCGGGCCAGCCGATCGTGTTTTTGCCGCGGCACGGCCGTGGCCATGTATTGCCCCCGTCGGCGATCGATTTCCGCGCCAATATCGACTCGTTGAAGCGCTGCGGCGTGACCGACATCATCTCGTTGTCGGCGGTCGGCAGCCTGCGCGAGGATCTCGCGCCCGGCGATTTCGTCGTCGTCGACCAGTTCGTCGACCGCACATTTGCCCGCGACAAGAGCTTTTTCGGCCCGGGCTGCGTCGCCCATGTGTCGATGGCTCACCCGGTCTGCGGCCGTATCGGCGACGCGGTCGCCGCCGGCGCCGCCGATGCCGGCGTCGCGGTCAAACGCGGCGGCACCTATCTGGTCATGGAAGGGCCGCAATTCTCGACCCTGGCCGAAAGCGAGCTCTATCGTTCGTGGAAATGCGACCTGATCGGCATGACCAACATGCCCGAGGCAAAGCTCGCCCGCGAGGCCGAGATCTGCTACGCCACGGTGGCGATGGTGACCGATTACGATTGCTGGCATCCCGGGCACGACAACGTCACGGTCGAGGCGATCGTCTCGGTATTGCTGGCCAATGCCGACAAGGCGCGCGCCTTGGTCAAAAGTGTCGTGCCCTTGCTGTCCGCCCATCAAGGCCCGTGCCGACAGGGTTGCCAACATGCGCTCGACCACGCGCTGATCACCGCGCGCGAAAGCCGCGACCCGGCGGTGACCGGCAAGCTCGACGCGGTCGCCGGCCGCGTGCTCAACGGCTGAAGCGGCGTAATGCGGGTCGACGGCCGCGCCATGCGCACGATCTGGCTCGCCGAAGACGAGCAGGCGGTCGACATCATCGACCAGCGGCTGCTGCCTCATGAGCTCGTGATCGTCCGGCTGACGACGCTCGACGAGGCGGAACGGGCGATCCGCGACATGCAGGTGCGCGGCGCGCCGTTGATCGGAGCGGCGGCGGCTTACGGGGTCGCGCTGGCGATGCGGACGGACCCTTCCGACCGCGGCCTCGATCGCGCGATCACGACCCTCGCCCAGGCCCGCCCGACCGCGGTCAACCTACACTGGGCATTGGCCGAGATGCGTTCCGCGCTCGCCGGAGCACCGCCCTCAAGCCGCTTTGCCGCGGCGCTCGCACGGGCCGGCGCAATCGCCGACGAGGACGTCGCGATCAACCGGGCGATCGGCGAGCACGGCGCGACCCTGATCGCCGCGGCATATCGGCGTAAACCGGCCGGCGCCCGGATCGAGATACTGACCCACTGCAATGCCGGATGGCTCGCCGCGGTCGATTGGGGCACCGCGCTGGCGCCGATCTATCGCGCCCACGATGCGGGCATTCCGCTCCATGTCTGGGTCGACGAGACCCGCCCGCGCAACCAGGGCGCCAGCCTGACCGCCTGGGAACTGGGCCAGCATGGTGTGCCGCACACCGTGATCGCCGACAACGCCGGCGGGCATTTGATGCAGCAGGGGCGGGTCGATCTGTGCATCACCGGCACCGACCGCACCACCCGCACCGGCGACGTCGCCAACAAGATCGGCACCTACCTGAAGGCCCTGGCCGCGCATGACAACGGCGTGCCGTTCTATGTCGCGCTGCCGTCGCCGACGATCGACTGGACGATCGACGACGGCGCCGCGATCCCGATCGAGACCCGCGATCCGCGCGAGGTGACCCATATCGCCGGGTGGTCTGATGGGCGCCGGATCGAAGTGCGCTTGACCCCGGAAGACAGCGCGGCGGCGAATTACGCGTTCGACGTGACACCGGCGCGGCTTGTCACCGCGCTCGTCACCGAGCGCGGCATCTGCCCAGCCACGCGGGAGGGGCTACTCGGTCTGTTTCCCGAGCGGCGCGAACGCGGTGTCGCCTGATCAGCAAAGAAGTAAGATGGAACCCTGGACCGAAACCTATCGCGGCAGCGTCGCGCCGTGGGAATGCGACGTCACCGAGCATTTCACGATCGCCTATTATTTCGATCGGCTGGCGGAAGCCGCGGCTAACCTAGCCGAAGCGCTGGGGCTGACCGAGCAATTGCGCGCGGGCGGATTGCCGCGCCGCTTCGATGTCCGCTTTGCCCGCGAATTGCGCGCCGGCAGCGCCTTTCACATCGAGAGCGCGCCGATCGCGATCGATGGCGAACTGCGGCTCGGCCATCGCTTTGTCGATTCGGTCGGCGGCGACACCCTGACCTGGGTCGAGGAGGCGTGGGATCCGGCGGCGGCGATCGGCGCCGAACGCCGCGAGGCGATCGAGCGCGCGCTGGCCGCCTGGGACGGACCGGAGGTCGAGAAACGCGTCGACCCGCCGGGCAAGACCGGGTTCATCGCGACCGCGCGCGGCCGGGTGGCGCCGGCCGATCTCGACGAATTCGGGCATTTCGGCCTCGCCGCCTTTATCCACAAATTCACCGACGCCTCGGTCCAGGCCGGCGCCGCGATCGGCCTGACGGCGGACTACATCAAGACCGCGCGCCGCGCCTTTTCGACCTTCGAGCTCGGCCTGCGCATCGCCGCGCGGCCGCGTCTCGGCGCGCCGTATCTGATCGACACCGGGTTGGTCCATCTCGGCGGCTCATCGCTGCGCTTCATCCACGTGATGAGCGACCCGCGCACTGGGCAAGAACTGGCGCGGCTCGGACAATTCGGGGTTCAGCTCGATCTCGACGCGCGGCGTCCGGCGCGGCTCGCCGAGGAACTCCGCGCCCGCGCCGCCGCGGTCGTCGTGCCGGCGGCATGACCGCGGCCGGCTCTCACAACAGCAGGTGCGCGATCTCCCGATAGGGCGGCGCGTCGATGAAGTGCCGCTCGCGTGTCGCCTGCTCGATATACAGAAACACCTGCACGACAAACACGATGTTGACCCGCACGCCGTCATCCGACAGCGGCAGGAACAGCACCTTGGTATGACGCTCGGGCGCCAGCCGCTGCGGGGACAGGAACAGGCATTCGGAATAGAGCGCTCGGCGCTGTTCGACGCATTCGTCGTATAGGCCGATCACGTGCGCCTTGTATTCTCGGCCGGGCAGGACCTCGTCGAGAAAGCGGCCGGTCGCGTTGATGCCCTGAGCCTGCGTGTTGCCGGTGCCGATAAGTCGATAGCGATAGCGGCCTTCGGCGAACACGTCGACCAGCATCACGTCGGGCAGCAGGCTCGGGATCTCGATCGGGTCGATATCGGCGCGGCGCGGCATCGCACGGTCGGCCGATTTCCGCCGCCAGTACAGATAGGCCAAGTCGAAGCGCGGATCAGTGAACGGCGACGCCTCAAGGATCGTCTCGCCACCCGGGCTGGCGAGCGAAGCGATAGGTCCTTTATCGGAAGGCTCAGGCGGATCCGCCGGCGACATGATCGCTCCGATGTCGCGAAGGGACTATTTTTAGGCACTTATGCTGAACAAATAATTTAGAGCGGCATGTTTTGGTGGAGAATCTGGCTATTACGATATCACAGCATGCCGACGACCGCACCGCTCATGCAGGTCGCAATCGTCCCGGAGAGGATCGAGCGCAAGCCGAGCGACACGATCTCCTGCTTGCGTTCGGGCACCATCGCGCCCATGCCGCCGATCAAGATCCCGAGACTTCCGAAATTGGCGAACCCGCACAGCGCGTAAGTCATGATCAGGCGCGATTGCGGGCTCAGCGCACCCTCCGGCAGATGGGCGAAATCGACATAGGCGATGAATTCGTTGAGCACGGTCTTGGTGCCCATCAGCTGAGCCGCGGTCGCGGTCTCGCCTTCCGGGATGCCGATCAGCCACATCACCGGCTGAAACGCGAGCGCGAAGACGCGCTGAATCGTCACCGCGTCGCCACCCCAATGCGGCAACAATCCCAATGCCGCGTTGGCGAGCGCGACCAACGCCACCAGCACCACCAGCATGCCGATGATGTTGGCGAGAAACACGATGCCGTCGCCGGTGCCGCGCGCGACCGCGTCCATCGAGCTCGACGGCCGGTCCTGCATGACGAGGCGCGCCGAGGCCGACGGGTCGGGGTGAAACGGCACCATCAGCGCGGCGACGGCCAACGCCGCCGGGGTGCTGATCACCGCTGCGATCAGGATGTTGCCAAGCGCGTCCGGGATGATCGGCCCGAGCAATGAAGCGTAGAGCACCATGACCGTACCGGCGATCCCGGCCATGCCGCAGCTCATCAGCGCGAAGATCTCGCCGCGCTCCATCCGCGCCAGATAGGGGCGGATCAACAGCGGCGCCTCGATATGGCCGACAAAGATATGCACCGCGGCCCCGAGGCCGAGCGCACCGCCGACCCCGACCGTGTAGCGCAATACCCAGGCGAAGCCCTGCACGATCCGCTGCAATACGCCCCAATAGAACAGCAATGTCGCCAGCGCGCTGATCACCAACACCAGCGGCAAGGCCCGGAACGCGAAGATGAAGGCGGCGCCGGGATTGGTCTCGGCGAACGGCAGCGCACCACCGCCGAGATAGCCGAAGACAAACCCGGTGCCGGCATCGGTCGCCTTCTGCAATGCCTCGACCCCGTCATTGAGCAGCAAAAACACCGATTTCGCGGGGGGAAACTTGAGGAACAGCAGCGCCAATCCCCATTGCAGCAATAGCCCGACGACGACGACCCGCAGCGATACGCGGAAGCGGTTTTCGCTCAACGCCCAGGCGAGCAGCAGCAACGCCGCGATCCCCAACAGCCCTCTCATCGCCCCCCGCCCATCCGCTTCGCGGCCGTCGGCGGCTTCACGCCGCCCCGGCATCCTCGCAAGCCCCGTATTCCCCCTTCGTCACTCCCGCGAGGGCGGGAGCTCCGAGTCGACGCCGTGAAATTCCGTCGCGCGGAAATCTACGTTGTGGAGCGTTACCCCGCCCGGCGCTCGGCGATGACGTGCCAGTGCCAGGAACCCGGCTTCTGGTGCTCGCGCTGGGTCACCGACAGCAATTCGAATCCGGTGAACAGCGCGACCAGCCCGGCCGCGTCGCAATAAAAATGCGGGTGCGAGCGCTCCTCGATCGCCTCGTTGACAAAGGTGTCGGGGGCGACCGCGCGGCCGACGCCGTAATTCGCGTTGCGGATCGGCAGCATCGTGCCCTGGTAAAGCCCGCCGGGCTTCAATACCCGCCACACCTCGGCCAAGCGGCGCCCGACATCGCCGGCGTTACCGTGGTAAATCACGTTCCACGACAGCACGAAATCGAACATGCCGTCGGCAAACGGCAAAGCGTCGGCCTCGCCCTGGCGCAGGCCCAGGGTGAGGCCGCGGGCGCGGGCGGTTTCGCGGGTGACGTCGATGCCGGTGGCGCTGCCGTCGATCGCCTCGACCGCGAAACCTTGCTCGGCCAGCAGCAGCGCGTGCCGACCGACGCCGCAGCCGAGATCGAGCGTGGTGCGCACGCCCCGCGCTTTCAACATCGGCAACAGCCGTTCGACCTCGTCCTCGGGATCGACCCAATCCGCCCGGCCGGAATCCGACGCCCAGCGCCGATCCCAGGTCCCCACCACCGTCTCGGACATCGCGTTCGCCGCCATCGTCACCTCCGCATCCGCCCGCTGTCGCGAGGGGCATGTCCCTTAGACGTTAAAGCGAAAATGCATGATGTCGCCGTCCTGGACAATGTACTCGGCGCCCTCGAGCCGCATTCGGCCGGCGTCCTTTGCCCCCTGCTCGCCGCCGCAGGCGATGAAATCGTCGTAGGCGATGGTTTCGGCGCGGATAAAGCCCTTCTCGAAATCGGTATGAATGACCGCGGCGGCCTGCGGCGCCTTGGTGCCGCGCGGCACGGTCCAGGCGCGGGACTCCTTGGGGCCGACGGTCAGGAAGGTCACCAGGTCGAGCAACACGTAGCCAGCCCGGATCACGCGGTCGAGTCCGGTCTCGCCGAGGCCGAGCGCGGCGAGATATTCGCGCCGCTCGGCGTCGTCGCCGAGCTGGGCGAGGTCGGCCTCGATCGCGGCGGAGACCAAAACCGCCGACGCCCCTTGCGCGGCGGCGTATTCGGCGACGGCGCGGCTTTGCGCGTTGCCGGTGGCGGCGGCGGCCTCGTCGACGTTGGCGATGTAGAGCACCGGCTTGGCGCTGAGCAATTGCAACAGCCGTAATTCGCCGCGCTGGTCGGGCGGTAATTCGACCTTGCGCGCCGGCACCCCGTCGCGCAACCCCGCCAAGACCGGCTCGATCACCGAGAGCTGCGCCTTGGCCTCGCGCTCGCCGCCGCGCACCCGCTTCTGCACCGCCACGATGCGGCGCTCGAGGCTGTCGAGATCGGCCAGCATCAATTCGGTCTCGACCGTCTCGGCGTCGCGAACCGGATCGACCGAGCCCTCGACATGGACCACGTTGTCGTCGTCGAAGCAGCGCAGGATATGGGCAATCGCGTCGACCTCGCGGAGATGCCCGAGAAACTGGTTGCCGAGCCCCTGCCCCTTCGAGGCGCCGCGCACCAGCCCGGCGATGTCGACGAACTCGAGCTGGGTCGGGACGATCTTCGCGGATTTCCCGAGCCGGGCGCAGATCTGCAGCCTTTCGTCCGGCACCGCGACCCGGCCGACCGTGGCCTCGCGGGTCGAAAACGGGTATTTCGTCGCCTCGGCCGCCTGGGTCGCGGTCAGCGCGTTGAATAACGCCGACTTGCCGACATTGGGCAGACCTACGATACCGCAATTGAAGCCCATGATGCCCGTTATCCGCTATGCTTCGGGCGCCGGCTCGGACGGCGAAAACCGGCGCGCGACCTCGCTCATGAACGCGTCGGGCGTGCCTTCGACGATCAGCCCGATCGACTCCGCCACCGCGTCCAGCAATGGCGCCACCCAGTCCTTGCCCTCGTCCTGGGTGAAGTTCTGCAACACATAGGGCTGCACCAGCTCGCGGATGCCGGGATGGCCGATGCCGAGGCGGATGCGCCAGTAATCGGGACCGATCAGCGCGTCGATCGAGCGCAACCCGTTATGGCCGGCATTGCCGCCGCCGCGCTTGACCCTGAGCTTGCCCGGCTTCAGATCGAGCTCGTCGTGGATCACGACGATCTCCCCGGGCGGGATCTTGTAAAAACTCATCGCCGCCAACACCGCCTCACCCGACTCGTTCATGAAGGTCTGCGGCTTCAACATCAATAGCCGGGCGGCACCGATCGTGCCCTCGGTGATCTCGCCCTTGAAGCGGCCGCGAAAGGCGGGAAAGGCATGGCGCCGCGCCACCCAGTCGACCGCCATGAAGCCGATATTGTGCCGGTTGCGAGCATAGCGCGAGCCCGGATTGCCGAGGCCGACGACGAGGCGCATCGACATCGGACCGGTCCGGCGCGCCGCCGTCGGTTCAGGCGGTCGGCGCCGCCTCCTCGGTCGGAGCCACCGCCGCCGTCGTCGCAGCCTGGGCGGCTTCTTCGCGCACGGCTGACGAGGCGCCGATCGTGGCGATCGTGAAATCGCGTTCGGTCGTGGTCGGGCGCGAACCTTCCGGCAGGGTAACTGCGCCGATATGGATGCTGTCGCCGATATCGAGCCCGTCGAGATCGACGACGAGCCGGTCGGGAATGTTGTCGACGCTGCAGCTCATCTCGACGCCGTGCCGCACGATATTGAGGATGCCGCCGCGGCGCAGCCCAATCGAGCGCTCGTGATTGATGAAACTGACCGGTACCGTGACGGTGACCCGCGCGCCGGCGCTGACGCGCATGAAATCGACGTGCAGCGGCGCGTCGCTGACCGGGTGGTATTGGACGTCGCGGGGCAGGGTGCGGTGCACCGCGCCGTCGACCGATACATCGACGAGGGTCGCGAAGAACCCGGGCCGGGCGAGCGCGCGCGACAACTCGCGCGGTTCGAGGCTGACCGTGACCGGGTCCTTGCCATCGCCGTAGATGATGCCGGGGACGCGCCCCATCCGCCGTATCGCCCGGGAGGCGCCCTTGCCGGCACGCAGGCGCGGCTCGGCGCTCAGGCTGGTGATCTCGGGCATCGCGTCGTCACTCCTCTAACACAACCACAACATGCCCCGCGTCCCGTTGGAGCGGGATCGCAGGCGGCGGGCAGATATCACACGAACAGGCTCGAAACCGACCGCTCTTCGCTGATGCGCAGGATCGCCTCGGCCATCAGCGGCGCGATCGACAACTGGCGAATATTACGCGACTGCCGCACCGCCTCGGTGGCGACAATGCTGTCGGTCAACACCAGCTTTTCAATCGGCGAGGCGGACACCCGCGCCACCGCACCGCCCGACAATACCCCATGCGAAACGTAGGCATATACGCCCTTGGCACCGCTGTCCATAAGCGCCTGGGCCGCGTTGCACAACGTGCCGGCGCTGTCGACGATGTCGTCGATCAGGATGCAGTGAAGCCCGGCGACGTCGCCGATGATGTTCATCACCTCCGACACCCCGGCGCGCTCGCGCCTTTTGTCGATGATCGCCAGATCGGCGTCGACCCGCCGGGCGACGTCGCGCGCGCGCACCACGCCGCCGACATCGGGCGAGACGATGACCAGATCCTGCTTGCCATGATGTTCCCGGATGTCCTTCACCAGCACCGGCGCGGCGATCAGATTGTCGACCGGGATGTCGAAGAAGCCTTGGATCTGGCCGGCGTGCAGATCGATCGTCAGAACCCGGTCGGCTCCGGCGGTCGTGATCAGATTGGCGACCAGCTTGGCCGAGATCGGCGAGCGCGGCGACGATTTGCGGTCCTGCCTGGCATAGCCGTAATACGGCACCACCGCCGTCACCCGCCGCGCCGAGCCGCGCTTTAGCGCGTCGAGCGTGACCAGCAATTCCATCAGATGATCATTGGCCGGGTACGAGGTCGACTGGATCACGAACACATCCTCGCCGCGGACGTTTTCGTGAATCTCGACGAATACCTCCATGTCGGAGAAGCGGCGCACACTGGCGCTGGTCAACGGCAGGCCGAGATAGGCCGAAATCGCCTCGGCGAGCGGCCGATTGCTGTTGCAGGTCAGAATTTTCATCGGGTCGCGGCAACCGGCGGCGCCATCGGGCCCGTCCCCGTGGCTTCACGCGCGAATACTTGTAACAAACCCGCGATGGCGAGGCAATCGAGGGTCGGTTTCGAGTTGCGTCCCGCGTCGAGCCCGAACCTCAGGATTTGCCGTCGGGCGATTTGCCGTCGGGCGGCGGGGCGCCGCGAGCGATGATATCGGCGATGCCGCCGTCGGCCGCGACCGCCACGCTATAGGCGACATCGCCCCAGGCCGCGTCCAGCGCCCCCTTCGGCACATCGTTTTCCTGTGCGACATTGCCGATCTCGGCGCCGTCCGGACGGCGCACGCGCCAGACGATCTTGACGTGCTGCTGGCCGGGCTTGGCCGGGGTGACGCTGACCTCGCCATCGAGAATCAGGTCGGGCTTGCCTTGCCGGTCGCCGACGATTTCGAGCGCCCGCCGCTTCAGCACGGTCGTCAGCGCGGTCGCCAATGCCTTGTCGCCATCGCCCGGGGCACCGCCCACCTTGTCGATCAGGATGCGGGTGCGCCCCCCTACCGCGGCCTCGACCGGGGCTTCGTCGAGCAGTAGCGGCGCCAGCGCGGTGGCGCTCGCCGCGGCCAGATCGGCGATCGGCTGGTCGCCGCCGCTGTCCCACTCGGCGCTCGCCGCCTCGACCTGCTCCTTGCGCTCGCCGATGACGTGGCCCGACGCGTCGCGCAAGCGCCAGACCGCGATCATCACCGACTTGCCCGAACGCGACGGGATCTCCTCGATCCGGCCATTCAGCAGATAACTGGCCAGGCTGGTGGTGCGGTCGCTCGCCGGGATCTCACGTTTTTGCAGCGCCTTGGCCATGGCGGCCCCGAGCTTGGCGGCGGTCGCCCGGGACTTGCCGGTCACCGGTCCGATCGATACGCTGTTGGCGCGCACGGTCAGCAGCGAGGCCGGCGGCCGATCATTGAAGAACGGTCGCGGCAGCGGCTGGCAGGCCGGCAGGATTAGCACCAAAACCAGCGCGAAGCGGCGGCCCCAGCCCGCGCCCGCACTTGAGCTCATAGCAGGACGCAGGTGACGAGAAGACCGAGCAGGCAGAATCCGACGAACAGGATCAGATGCGCCATGTGGCCGGCTAACCGATTAGCGAAATCGCCGCGAGGCCGCGCCCGTAATCGCCCTCGCCCCGCAGACAGGCGCGCCGATAGCTGAAAAACCGCTCATGATCGGCGACGGTATCGCAATCGGCACGCTCGACCGCAGCGATGCCGAGTCTGGCCAGCCGGTGCGCGAGATAGCCGGACAGATCGAACAGGAAATGCCCGGCGCGCGGCGCGGCGACGAAGAACGCGCCGCTGCCCGAATCGACCGCGGCGAAGACGCCCGGGAATTCCGGCCCGACCTCATAGGATTGCTGGGCGATGCAGGGGCCGATCCCGGCCCGAACGCGGTCGCGCCGGGCGCCGAGCGCAACCATGCCGGCGACGGTCGCCTCGGCCACGCCGGAAAGCGCCCCCCGCCAACCGCCATGCGCGGCGCCGATCACTCCGGCCTCGGGGTCGGCGAGCAGTACGGGCGCGCAATCGGCGGCGAGCACGCCGATCGCGATGCCGGGGGTCCGCGTCACCATGCCGTCGGCGCGCGGCGCCTCGCCGGCCGGCCACGGCCGCTCGACAGTGACGATGTCGGCGCTGTGGATCTGGTGGCAGGTCACCAGCCGATCGGGCGCGAGACCGAATTGCGCGGTGGCGAGCGCCCGGTTGCGCATCACGTTGTCGGGATCGTCGCGCGAACCGAACCCGCAATTCAACGACGCGAAGATGCCGCCGCTGACTCCGCCCTCTCGGGTGAAGAAGGCATGGCGGGTCGCGTTACCGCAATCGAGCGCGCCGAGCGTGATCGTGCCGGGTCCGTCGCCTGCCACCCCTCCCGAGCCTCCTCAAAATCCTGCCGGCGCCGGCAGACCCGGCGAGACCAGCGCCAGCGCCTTGAACAAAGTGCCCATCCCGGCGGGATCGATCAAGCGCGAGAGGCCGCTTTCGAGCCGCGCGCGTTGCGGCGGCAAGGCTCGGCGGCACAGCGCGGCGAGCCGCGCCTCGGCGCCGAGCGCGGTCAGGAACCGGCCCTGCGGCACCGGGCCGTGGATCGCCGCTCCCGCCGCCCACGCCGCTTCCATCACCGCCGCGAAATCGACATGGGCGCTGAGATCGGCGGTGCCGGGGTCGTCGAACAGTTCGACCGGCCGGTGGCGGCGCAAGGCAGTCAGGGTCGCACCGGATTTCCTTGGGTAATACCCGTAATCGACAAACAGCCCCGCGCCTTGCCGGCGCGCCACGCGTTCGGCGACGGCGCCGACCCATGCCGCCGCAGCCGGGCAGACCTCGACCACCGTGCCGGGCGGGCTGTCGCGCAATTCGGGGGGCACCAAGGCCGTGACCATCGGCGTCGCCGCGCCGGCGGCGAGGGTCAGGCGATTCTCCGCGTCGAGCGCGACATGAAGTTCGGCCCAATCTACCGGGCCTCGTATCAATTGCCGCACCGGCAAGGCATCGAGGAACTCGTTGGCGACGAGCAACAGGGGCCCCTCCGGCACCGCGTCGATACCGTCGACGAAACGGGGCTGGGCAGCAACGAGGGCCTGCCGCTGCGCCGCACGCAATACCGGGCTCGCCTCGACCAGATAGAGGCGCAGCGCGGCGCGAAAGTCCGGAACACTCTCGGCCGCACGCAGGAAATCGCCGAGCAAAGCGCCCCGGCCCGGCCCGAGCTCGACCAAGATGACCGGGTCTGGGCTCCCCATACGCAGCCATAAATCGGCGCACCACAACCCGATCAACTCGCCGAAAATCTGGCTGATCTCAGGCGCGGTGACAAAGTCGCCGGAGCGCCCGATCGGCTCATGCCGCGCGTAATAGCCGTGCGCCGGATCGTGCAAGGCCATCGCCATGTAGGCGCCGACCGAGATCGGTCCTTCCGCGCGAATATGCCCGGCGATCTTGGCGGCCAGAGCAGAAGCGCTCACCGCCGCCCGGCGACCGCCGGCGCGCGCCGCGCCCAAAGGATGATCCAGATGCCGGCGATCAGCACCGGGATCGACAAAAGCTGCCCCATCGTCGTCCCGAAAATCAGATAGCCGAGCTGCTTGTCCGGCTCGCGGAACAACTCGCCGGACATCCGCGCCACCGCATAGCCGGCCAGGAACAGACCAGTCGCCAGCCCCGGCCAGCGCCGCGCGCCGCGCGATTCCGCGATCGCCAATACGATAAACAGCAGCGCGCCCTCGCAGGCGGCTTCATAGAGCTGGCTCGGATGGCGCGGCATCGGGCCGCCCGCCGGGAAGATCATTCCCCAGCCGACGCTGGTCTCGCGCCCGAACAATTCTCCATTGATGAAATTGGCGATGCGGCCGAAAAACAACCCGATCGGGATCGCCGCGGTGATGATGTCGGCAAACGCGAACAGCGGCAACTTCCGCGCCCGGGTGAACAACATGATCGCCGCCGTCACCCCCAGCGCCCCGCCGTGGAACGACATGCCGCCGTGCCACATGTAAAACACCTCGAGCGGATCGGCGAGGTATTCGCGGAAATTATAGAACAGCACGTAGCCGAGGCGCCCGCCGACCACCACGCCGAGCGTCGCCCATACCAGAAAATCGTCGATGTCCTTGCGGCCGACGAGAAGCGGCGGACGATCGGCCAGCCGCAGGCAATAGCGCCAGCCGATCAGCAATCCGACGATATAGGCAAGCGCGTACCAGCGGATCGCGAACGGACCGAGCGATACCGCGATCGGATCGAACGCTGGAAACGGGATCGCAAGGAGCGGCATCGGAGGTATCGCGTCCGCGCTGGGGCTGATCGAGGTTAGCGGTTATCGGCGGTGAGGTCGCTCCGGCCAGCGGCGTGCCTGGCGAGGCAGGTCAGCCCGAGCGCGGCAACGGCGGCGGGGAACTGGAACCGACCGGCGGGGAATGCGAGCCCGGCGCCCAGTTATCGTAAAAACCCGGTATCACCGTCGCGTCCGGCGGCGTGATCGGGTCATAGGTCACGGCCGGCTGGGCCGTCGCGATCCCGACGGCGACGCCGATCGCCGCGCCGGCGGCCGCGCCGATCGGAGCGCCGACAGCGGGAGTGATCGCCAAGACAGCGCCGAAGCCGGTGCCGAGGGTGGCGCCGACGACGCTACCGACCGCCGCGCGCCCGGCCGCGTCGTCGGGATCGACGCCGCTTCCCGTGACGCAGCCCGACAGGACCGTCGCCAACCCGATCGCCGCCAACCCGATCGCCACTGCGCCGATACCCGCGCGCCGCATCCTCAAACCCTCCCCGCCGGCCGAACAAACCACCCTGGAAAGCCGATAATCGCACAGAAGCGGTGCCGGGTGCGATCGGATTGACGTACCGCGGCGGATCGTCGCCGACCCAGCGCGGCCCGGCGGAATCATGCCCGCCGCGCCGGTCGGACCCCCTCGCCGTCGATGGACTCAACAGGCGCTGTCGGCGTAGTTTATGTCTGGGCTGCGCGCTCTCCCTTATCGCGGTAGACGTGACCTGCGCGCGCCCCCTGTAGATCACGGCGAGTTCCATCGATCGGCCGGGTCGTCGTAAAACCGTGAGGTGCCGTTAATGACGCACATTTTCCACTCTCGATACCGTTTGTTCGCGGTATTACCGGCCCTTCTTGCAATCACCCTGTCGAGCCCGCCAGCCGCGGCGGCCGGAACGCCGGCCGCCATGATCATGGCGGTGACCGGCGCGACCACCCCGGCCCTGCCAGCGATGACCGAGATCCCGGCGCAGACGTCGGTCACTCTCGGCCCGGGGGTCTCGCTGACCTTCATCCTCTATGCGCGGTGCAAGCTGGTTACCGTGACCGGCGGAACCCTAATCCTGACCGGCGACGATTTCTCGACCAACGGACAGATCGCGAGCCAGCAGGATACCGAATGCCCCGGGCGCTATGACCTGCGCGAGCCCGGCGTCGCCAGCGGCGAAATCCCCGGTGTGGTCCGCTTTCGCGGGGCTCCGGGGCAGCCGCTGCGGCTGACCCCGAACGCGCAGATCGTGTTCAGCGGCGACCGTGCCGACGCGGTTACCGGGGCGGCGCTCTATCCCGCCAATCACGGGCCGCAGCCGCTGTTTCGCTACAATCTGTATTACCGGCGCGCGATCGCGCCGGCGGGGGTGTCGGCGACGATGCCGAACGTTCCCTACGTGCTGAGCGTGACGGTCAGCGGCCAGGCCGCGCCGGTCGACGTGCCGGTGGTGGGCGCTCCCGCCGGCGGGAGCACCTTTGTGGTGGTCCGCATCAACTGAGCCGCAGCCCGTGACCCGCCTTCTCGGGTTGGTGACGCATCATCGCACGATCGTTACTCTCCTCCTCGCCATCATCGCCGGCTTGGTGAGCGTATCGCTGGGCCCGGGCATGAACCCGGGCGACGGGCTGTTCTACGACCTAGCGCTCGCCACCTCCTCGCAGCGGCCCGGCTCCACCGACCAACCGGTCGCGGTCATCGCGATGGACGAAGGCAGCCTCGCCTCGCCCGAGCTGGCGCCGCTGCCGCGCATCTTCTTCGCGCCGCTATGGGCCAAGATCGTCGATGGGCTTGCCACCAGCGGTGTCCGTTCGATCGGCTTCGACATCATCTTCAGCTATTCGGCCAACCGGTTCCCGGGTCTCGGCGACGGACAATACGACCGCGGCTTTCTCGACACGCTGTCGCGCAACCACGAAAAGATCGTGCTGGCGCGGTCGCGGCATACCTTTCCGGCGCCACCCTATTGGGCCGCCGCGCGACCTTCCGCGCTCGCCTTCGCCGAGCTGGTACCCGATATCGACGGGGTGCACCGTCGGGCGACGCCGGCGCTCCACTCCCCCGACGGCAAGAAGTTGCAGACCCTCGCCGGCGCCCTGCTGGCACGCGCGCACGGCCCGCCGATGCCGGACCCATTGCTGCTCGCGCCGGCCGCGCCGCTCGAGGCGATCCCGACTTATCGGATGATCGACGTATTGCGCTGCATCGACGCCGATCCGGCCGCGATGCGCCAGGTGTTCGGCGGCAAGATCGTATTGATCGGCAGCAACCTCCCCGAGGAGGACCGCAAGCGCACGCCAGACCGGTTCATGACGCCGCCGCAAATGCGTCCGGCCAAGGTCGGCGCCTGCAATATGCCACGACTCGGCGCCTCGGATGCCGCCTCGCGCACGGTGCCCGGCGTGTTCATTCACGCCAGTGCCGTCGAATCGGTGTTGACCGGCAATCTGGTCCATCCGTTGCCCCCCGCCGCGCGCACCGCGGCGGTAGTCGTGACCTCCATCCTGGGCGCCGTGCTCGGGTTTGTGATGCGGCCCTGGTATGGCGCGATCGGGGTCGCCGCGATCGCCGGCGGCTGCTTCGCGGTGGCACTGTTTTCGCTGGGCCACGGCGTGTGGTTTCCGGTCGCGCTGCCGGCCGGCGTCGCCGCGCTTTCGACCGTGACCGCCTATATCGTCCGCTTCCTGGTCGAGGAGCGCCGGCGACGCCGGGTCCAGCACGCGTTCAGCCACTACCTGGCACCGAGCATCGTCGGCCAGCTCGCCGAGAGCGACGAGGATCTGCGTCTCGGTGGCGAGTTGCGCGAGGTGACCGTGATGTTCGCCGACCTGTCCGGCTTTACCTCGCTGTCGGGCAAGGTCGCGCCGCACGCGCTGATGGAGCTGACCAACACCTATCTCGGCTACATCGTCACCGCGGTCGAGGCGACCGGCGGTTATGTCGACAAGTTCATCGGCGACGCGGTGATGGCGGTGTGGGGGGCGCCGGTGGCCAATGCCGACCACGCCGCCGCCGCCGCCCGCGCCGCGCTCCGCTCGGTCGAGGCGGTATTGCGGGCCAAGCGCGAGGGCGACGCGCGCGGGCAGCTCGGCTATTCGATCAAGATCGGCCTCAACACCGGCCCCGCCGTGGTCGGCAATGTCGGCGCGCCGCACCGCTACAACTACACCGCCATCGGCGAGACCGTGAATATCGCCGCCCGGCTCGAAAGCGTGCCGGAGGATTATGGCTGCCGCATCGTCATCGGGCCGCAAACGGCGGCGGCGATCGCCGATCGCTTCGTGATCTGCGAGCTCGACTGGATCAAGGTCAAGGGCAAGCGGGAAGCGATCTCGGTCTATGAATTGCTCGCCGAGAAAACCGCCGCGGATCCCTCCGATCTCGCTTATCCAGAGCACTACCAGATGGCCTTGCAGCGCTATCGCGCCGGCGATTTCGCGGCGGCGGAGAGTTGCTGGCGCGGCGAGATCAAGCACCCGCGAACCGACGGGACCGATCCGTCCCCGGCCACGATCATGGCCGCGCGCTGCGCCGAGTTGCGGGCCGAGCCGCCGGTCGTGTGGGATGGGATTTTCGTCAAGACGACGAAGTAAAGCGGCCGCCCCGTCATTCGGGTGTCACCATCCTGAACGATGACGATCATTGCGATTCGCGAGATTTTTAGGGTTGCGGCGGCGGTTTTGTGTTGCATGTAAATCGCTTTGCCTTGAAAACTATGTTGTTCCCCCCTGCGTTGCGTCATGGTTGGCGTATTGTGCGCGAATTGCCCTACCGATTGGCCGGGCGGCTTGATAGATTCGGTGGCGTTGGGGACGCTGCAATGCGCGTGGCGATCCCCAGCGCGCGTCTCCGGCGAGGTCCAGGCCTCGTGTTCGGGCAGGAGTGGGGAGCCGCTTGGCAGTAGATTTCAAAGTCGTCATCGTCGGCTCCGGGCCGGCCGGCCTTAGCGCCGCAGCTCACGCGGCGAAAAAGGGCGTGTCGCACGTCCTGATCGAACGCAGCGACCACCCCAACGACACCATCTACAAGTACCAGAAGCGCAAGCACGTGATGGCGACGCCCGAGGTCCTGCCGTTGCGCAGCGATCTAGACTTCAAGGAGGAGTCGCGCGAGGAGGTGATTGAGGGCTGGGATTCGGTCACCGCCGAACTCAAGGTCAATCTCCGGCTCAATACCGAGGTCAGCGCGATCGCGGGCGAAAAGGGCGCCTTTACCGTCACCCTCGGCGGCGGCGAAACCCTGACCGCCGAGTTCGTGATCCTCGCGATCGGCGTACAGGGCAACCTCAACCGGCTGCGCATCCCGGGCGCCGACCTGCCGATCCTTCAGTACCAGCTCGACGACCCCGACGCCTACAAGGGCGAGGAAATCGTCGTCGTCGGCACCGGCGACGCCGGGCTCGAGAACGCGCTGGCATTGGCGGTCAACAACGACGTCGCGCTGATCAATCAGATCGCCGATTTTCCCCGCGCCAAGGCGGGCAACGTGGCGCTGGTCGAGGCGGCGATCAAACGCGGCGACATGCGCCACTTCACCAACGCCAAGACAACCGCGATCGAGCCGGGTTGCCTGCTGCTCGAAACCGCGGATGGCGTCGCGCGCGTACCCTGCGACCGCGTCATCGCGCGAATCGGGGCGCAGCCGCCGCGCCGCTTTGTCGAGGCGTGCGGGATCGCCTTTTCCAGCGCCGACGCGAGTTCGTTCCCGGTGGTGTCGGAAACCTACGAATCGCAGGTGGCTGGGCTTTACGTGATCGGCGCGCTGGCCGGCTATCCGCTGATCAAGCACTGCCTGAACCAGGGCTACGAGGTCATCGAGTACATCCTCGACAACAGGATACCGCCGGCCGACGAGCCGCTGCTCCAGGCCAAGATCGACACGGCCGGGGTCAGGATGACGGTCACCGACCTGGTCGCCGCGATCAAGAAACTGCCGCTCTACGGCACCCTGACCCCATTGCAGATTCGCGAGTTCCTGATCCACGCCACGGTCCACCAGCCCCAGGCTGGCGATACCGTGTTCAAGCGCGACGAATTCGCCAACTCGGTCTATTCGATCCTCGAGGGCGAGGTCGGGATTCAGATCAACCCCGACGATCCCGGCGAATTGGTGCGGCTCGGCCCCGGCCAATTCTTTGGCGAGATGGCGCTGATTTCCGGCCGGCGGCGCACCAGCTCGGTGGTCGCCACCGCGCGGTCGCTGCTGCTCGAGGTCGATCGCAACACGATGGTGCGGCTGGTGCGCTCGGTGAAGGAGATCAAGCGCATCATCGACAGCGCCGCGGTCGTCCGCCAGATCAAGACCTATCTGGCGCCGCATGTCGACGATGCGCTGCTCGACGGCGTGGTGCGCAGCTCGGAGGTCGTCGAGTTCAAGCGCGACGACGTGCTGATCGAGGAAGGCAAGACCGACGATTCGGTCTATCTGATCCGCAAGGGCTCGGTCACCGTGTCGAGCCGGGTCAGCGGCAAGGACGTCGTCCTCGCGTATGTCCCGGCCGGCAACTATGTCGGCGAGATCGCGCTGATCACCCACCGGCCGCGCACCGCGACGGTCAAGGCCGCGATCGCCACCGAGGCGATCCGGATGGACAGCGCTGGATTTCGCGCGCTGCTCGACCGAGACCCGGAATTGCGCCACCACATCGAAAACCGGCTCGAGGTTCGGCTCGCCGAGCGCCAGCAGGCCCGGCTCCATGCGAACAGCGGCGACACGATCGAGTTCCTGATGCATCAGGGACTGGCCGAGGCGACCGATGTGTTGCTGATCGACGAGTCGTTATGCGTGCGCTGCGACAATTGCGAGACCGCCTGCGCTGAAACCCATCACGGCGTCAGCCGGCTCAACCGCGAGGCCGGGCCGACCTTCAACATGCTGCACGTGCCGACCTCGTGCCGGCACTGCGAAGACCCGCATTGCATGACCGACTGCCCGCCGGACGCGATCCACCGCGCGCCCAACGGCGAGGTGTTCATCGACGACGGGCAATGCATCGGCTGCGGCAACTGCGAGCGCAACTGCCCCTATGGCGTGATCCAGATGGCGGCGGTGCCGGCCAAGAAGCCGGGGCTGTGGAGCTGGCTGTTCTTCGGTGCCGGCAGTGGGCCGGGCGAGGACAAATCATCCGCCGGGCTGGAGCGGCGTACCGGGTCGAAGCACGCGGTCAAATGCGATATGTGCAAGGGGATCGACGGCGGTCCCGCCTGCGTGCGCGCCTGTCCGACCGGCGCCGCGATCCGGGTCGAGCCGGCCCATTTCATCGACGTGATGCGACAGGCCCAGCAATGAGCCTCACCGATCCCCTCGCCGCGGAAGAGTCGAGGCGGCCGAGCCGCCACGAATCATTTCTGGCGATCGCCGGGTTCCGCTATCTGAAATTGGCCGCGCTCGCGGCCGCGGTGTCGATCGTGATCTATGTCGTCGACCGCCCCTATGGCGGCCGCTACGGCGGCAGTTGGGCCGGCTATACCCTGGGGATCGCGGGCGCGCTGCTGATTCTGTGGCTCACCTGGTTCGGCTATCGCAAGCGCAACTACGCCGAGAATCACGGTCGGCTCGTGGCACGGCTATCGGCCCACGTCTATCTCGGCCTCGCGCTGATCGTCATCGGCACTCTGCATACCGGGTTCCATTTCGGCTGGAACGTCCACACCCTCGCCTATGCGCTGATGTGCGTGGTGATCGCCAGCGGCGTCTTTGGCGTGCTGTGCTATGCGCGTTATCCCCGGCTGATGACCGAAAACCGCGGCAACATGACGATGCAGCAAATGCTTGGCCGCATCGCCAGTCTGAACGAAGAGTTGCGCGCCGGCGCGCTGCCGCTCGACGACGCCACCACCGATCTGGTCGAGCGCGCGGTCGAGACGACGATGATCGGCGGCTCGGTGATGCGGCAGCTGTCGGGCAATTACGCCGGCTGCACGACCGCGGCGGCGATCGCGGCGATGGACGCGAGCACCGCCGAGGTCCCGCCGGAATTGCAGGAAGCGAGACGCCAGGTTCGCGTGTTTCTGGGCGAGAAGGCCGCCCTGTTGACCCGGATCCGGCGCGACGTCCGCATCAAGGCGATGATGGATATCTGGCTATATTTTCACGTGCCGGTGACGTTCGCGTTGCTGGCGGCCCTGCTGGCCCACGTCGTGTCGATATTCTTTTTATGGTGAGTTGGTTCCGGTTCCTGGACGGTTGCGATCGCGGCTGAGCACATGGAAGTCGAAGTCACCCTGCTTACCCGACGCGGCGCCGCCGTGATGCATCGCTCGCATCGGGTCAGCGCCGAACGGACGCGCTTCGGGCGCGGCACCAACAACGAGGTGCCGCTCGCCGATATCCGCGTCGAACTGGTGGCGGCAACGCTGTTCGCGCGCGATGGCGGGCTGGTCGTCGAGACCACCGGCGTATCGCCGCTGCGGGTCAACGGGAGCAGCGTCACGACCTCGCCGGTCAAGCCGGGCGACAAGATCAGGATCGGCCCCTACGAGATCCTGCTGGCCGAACCGGCGGCGGGATGCGACGCGGCGCTGTCGGTCGAATTGATCGAGCCGATGGGCAACGCGCTCAACGTGCTGATGACCGGCAACCGCATCGGCCTGCCCAGCGTGGCCATCAGCAAGCGGACGATGTCGTGGACGGCGTTTCTGGTGGTCATCGTCGTGTGCCTGGCCACCCCGGTGGTGATCTATTGGCTCGGGTGGATCCCCTCGTGGGAGAAAGGACCGCCCGGCGCGAACCCGGTCGGGCTGGTCGGTCTGTCGTGGAATCCCGGTCAGCTTTCCAATTCGCATCGCCATTTCGCGACGGATTGCGCCGCCTGCCATCGCGCGGCGTTTACCGCGGTGCCCGACAACGCGTGCCTCGCCTGCCACGGCGCGGTCGGCGCCCACGGCGATCCGCACGCCGATCTCGGCAAATTGCGCGCCACACTCGACACGGAGCGCTGCACGACCTGCCACCAAGAGCATCGCGGGTTGGGCGGGCTCGTGATTCGCGAGGCCTCGCTGTGCCTCGACTGCCACCGCACGATCGCCGACACCGCGCCCGGCGCGGATTTGAACAATGTCACCGGCTTTCCGGACGGCCACCCGCAATTTCGCGCGACCCTGGTCGCTGACCCGGCGAAAAAGCTATTCGCCCGCCGGGAACTCGGCACCAAGCCGCCGCCGGTCGACCGTCCCGGGCTGCATTTCTCGCATGCGGCGCATCTGGTCAAGGGCGGGTTTCCGCCGCAGGGCTACAGGGAAATGACCTGCGTCAATTGCCACGTCGCCGCGCCGGGCGGGCAGGGGTTTCTGCCGATCACCTATGACGGCCAATGCAAATCCTGCCACGCGCTGAAATTCGATCGCGCCGACCTACTGCCGTGGCCCGGCGGCACCGTGCCGCACGGGGACGATTCGGGCATCGTCGCGGCGGTGTGGAATTTCTATGCCGGCAAGGCGCTGCAGGGCGGCATCGTCGAACCGTCGGCGCCGGCGGTGATTCGCCAGGCGCCAGGGTCGCCGCCGCCGGATTCCGGCGCGCCGCAGCCCGCGATCCAGAGCTGGGTGGCGCGGCAGGCCGACACGGCGTTGCGCGGCGTGATCCTCGACGACAAGCGCGGTTGCGCCTATTGCCACTTCGGCACCGGGCCGCAAGGCGCCTTCGAGACCGCGAAATTCCTGCCGTCGCCGATGGCGCCGGTGGCGCCGACGCAAATGCGCGTGGTAGCGCCTGTGGTTATGGAAGCGCGCTTTCTGCCCAAGGCCCGGTTTGACCATGCCAAGCACGCCGCGACAGGCTGCGACGATTGCCACGGCGCGCGGCAGTCGCGCGATAGCGGCGACGTGCTCATTCCCGGCAAGGAAAATTGTTTCCGCTGTCATGGTACCGAGCGGGCGGCGCTGATGACACAATCGACCTGCACGACCTGTCACGACTTTCACCACACCCAATTCGGACCGATGCGCGAGAACGCTGCCGCAATGCGATAAGGGTGCCCTTGCGCCAGTTTGGGGGAACTGACCATGAGGCTCGAACAATGAATGGCCGACGTCAGCCTAGCCTGCTGACCCGTCCGGGGTTCAGGGTGGCGATCGCGCTGCTGTCGCTATGGTGCGCGGCACCGTCGAATTGCGGCGGCGGCGGCGGCGGAGGCGGCAGCGCCCCGCTATCCCCGCTGGCGACCGACCCGACCAACAATCCCTCCGGCGTCAACCCGAACCTGACCGAAGCGGACGTCAACACGATCGTGCTGCAGGCGATCAACGAGGCCGCCGCCCGCGGCAAGCCGGCCACGATCGCGGTCGTCGACCGCGTCGGCAACGTCTTGACCGTCGCCCAAATGGCCGGAGCGCCGACCGCGCTGACCGTCACCTCGCAGCGAGGCGTCGCCACCGGGCTCGAAAATCCCGCTTTCGTGCCGCCAGGTGTAGTGCCGACGACCCTGGGCGCGATCGCCAAGGCATTAACCGGCGCCTATCTGTCGTCGAACGGCAACGCCTTCAGCACCAGGACCGCCAACCAGATCATCCAGGAGCATTTCAACCCCGGCGTCAGAAACGCGGCGGGCGGCCCGCTATTCGGGGTCCAGTTCAGCCAGTTGCCGTGCTCGGACTTCAACACCGTCGCCTCGGCCGTGGCCGGCGGCACCAATGCCGGACCGCATCGCTCACCCCTGGGGTTCTCTGCCGATTCGGGGGGATTGCCACTGTACAAGGCCGGGGCGCTCGCCGGTGGCATCGGGGTCATGACCAAGAGCATCTATTCGCTCGACGCGAACATCTTCAACGTCGACCTCGACGACGACGAGATCGTCGCGATCGCCGGGACCATCGGCTACGAAGCACCGCAGCAGATCCAGGCAAGTAACATCGCGATCAACGGTATCACTTTTCGCTACACCGACGCGACGAGCGGTAATCTGGCGGCGCCGGTGTCGGCCTCCGGTAGCTTCGCCCCGCTGGCGGTTCCGTTCTATTTCGCCGGCGCCGCGCCGGGCAAGACTTCGATCGCTGGGCTGACCTACGGCAGCAGCGACGGCCTGTCCGGAGTGGTGCGAGACGGGACCTTCGGCCCGGTGCTGTATCCCGGCACCGCCAACCCGGCCTACGTCTTCACCGACGGGGCCGGCACCGTGCTCTATCCGCCAACCGCGGGGCTGGTTCCGGCGGGCGGCGTCGCGATCACCGTCGAGGAGGCGCGCGCGCTGATAGTCAGCGGGCTCAACGTCGCGTTCTCGGCGCGCGCGGCGATCCGGGTGCCGACCAACAGCCATGCCCAGATCACGTTCGCGGTCGTCGATACCGACGGCAATATCCTCGCCCTGGCGCGCACCCCGGACGCCCCTGTCTTCGGCGCCGACGTGGCGCTTCAGAAAGCACGCTCGGCGATGTTTTTCACGCGCACGGACGCGGCCGCCAAGATCACCGCGATCGCCGCGCCGTCGCCCAGCACCCCCACCGCCACCTTCGCCTATTACATCACCCAGACGCGGGCCTTGGTCGGACCGACCGTGTTCGCCGACGGGACCGCCTGGTCGGAGGTCTCGATCGGCGACATCTCGCGGCCGTTCTATCCCGACGGCATCGATGCCCACGGCCCGGGCTCGCTGAGCCTGCCGTTCATCAATTGGAGCATCTTCTCGACCGGGTTGCAGCTCGATCTGATCCTCTCCGACATCACCAGCGGGGCGCTGGCCGGCACCCGCCCGGCGGCCGGATGCGCCAATACCGGAGTCGGCGGGGCGGCAGTGTTGCCGGTGGTTTCCGGCGGCAAGACCCAGCTCGCCAACGGGCTGCAGATATTCTCGGGCGGCTACCCGATCTATCGCGGCTCCACGTTGGTCGGCGCGGTCGGCGTCTCCGGAGACGGCATCCAGCAAGATAGCATGGTGTCGTTCCTCGGGATCCAGAACGGACCATCGACGCTCAACAACGCACCCGCCGCGCTCCAGTCCGACCAACTGGTCGTCGACGGCATCCACCTGCGGTACGTCAACTGCCCCGCCGCGCCCTTCCTCAACTCGTTTGTGCAGAACCCGTGTTGACCGCGGTCCCGCCGATGCCCCGCCGCTTCGCGCGCCGCAAGACGCGCCGGGCCCTGCTGGCGCTCGCGCTGGCGCCGTTGTTGTCGCTGGCGGAAACCGCCGAGGCGGCGGCGCCGCCGGAGGAGGTGGTCAGCGGCGGCGAATTGCGGCGCCAGCGGCGCATGGCCGACGAGCTCTATCGGGCGATGACCAGCGACGCCGCGAGCTTCGAGCGGGCGATCAGCCAGCCGAGCGTCCGCGCTGAACTGGAGCGGGCGCTCAAGAAGGAGCTGTCGGACGAGACCTTGCGCGCAATGGTGACGCGGTCCCAGGAAGAGGCCGCCTATTGGGCGAGCTATCGCCGCGGAATCGATCAGGTGATCGGGGCCGAGCAGCCGCTGGCCCCCGGGCGTCGCGTGTTCGGCCGGCCACCGCCGAAATCGGCGCTGGAGCCGATCGTCAACCCCGCCGGATTGCCGGCGCCAGTGCCGTTCGAGACCGGCGGCACGCTGCCGGTGCCCGACCGCTGGCGCATTCTCGACGCGCTCGGCCGACCGGAAAACTGGTTCGACCCCTACAACACCAACACGCTGAAGGCCGACAAGCCGATCTTTGGCGAGGACTGGTTCCTCAACGTCGCGGCGATTTCCGACACGCTCTACGAGCCGTCCCGCGTCCCCACCGGGATCGGTCCGCAATACACGGCGCGGCCGCAGGAGAACAACACCTTTGGCCGCTACGGCCGCACCCTGATCACCCAGACCGCGATCCTCAGCCTGTCGCTGATCAAGGGCAACACGGCGTACAAGCCGCCCGACCTCGAGTTCCGCGTGACCCCGGTGTTCAACTTCAACCGCACCGTCGTCGGCGAGGTCGGCCTGATCAATATCAACCCGGCACGCGGGCGCAACCGCAACGATTCATTCCTCGGACTGCAGGAAGGGTTTGTCGACTACCACATCCGCAACGTTTCCGAATATTACGATTTCGATTCGATCCGGGTCGGCATCCAGCCGTTCAACGTCGATTTCCGCGGCTTTCTGTTCCAGGACAACCAGCTCGGCGTGCGCCTGTTCGGCGACCGGGACGCCAACCGCTGGCAATACAACCTGGCCTTTTTCCAACGAGTGCAGAAGGACACCAACAGCGGCCTCAACGATCTCGGCAAGCGCATCCGCAACGACCGTGTCTTCGTCGCCAACCTGTTCCGCCAGGATTTTCCGGTCAGGGGCTTTACCTCGCAGCTCGCCTATGTCCGCAACGACAACAACGAGGGCAACGAGTTCTACTACGACAACAACGGCTTTCTGATCCACCCGGCGCAGATCGGCGACAACCGCGGCTACAATTACGGAGTCAATTATTTTGGCTTCAACGGCGACGGCCATTTCGGCCGCATCAATCTGACGACGTCTGCCTATTGGCTGCACGGCCATATCGATCACAACCAGTTCAGTCCCGACCCCAGCAACAAGGGCGCGACGGTCAACGCCTTTTTCGCCGCCGCCGAGCCGTCGATCGATTTCGACTGGATGCGTTTCCGGCTGTCGGGCCTCTATGCCAGCGGCGCCCGCAACCCGCAGAGTGGGCATGTCGGCGGCTTCGACGCGATCATGGAGAACCCGCAATTCGCCGGCGCCGACACCAGCTTCTGGATCCGCCAATCGATCCCGCTGATCGGCGGCGGCGGCGTCGCGCTCAACACGGTCAACGGCGTGCTGCCCGATTTGCGCGCGGCGAAGGGCGAGGGGCAATCGAACTTCATCAATCCGGGTATCATGCTCGCCGGCATTGGCGGCGATTTCGACCTGCTGCCCGAACTGCGCCTGTCGACCAATTTCAACTATCTGCGGTTCGCCAATACCTCGTCGCTCGAATTCCTGAGGCATCAGGCCGCCATCCCGAACGGGATCGGCTATGATTTGTCGGCGGCGCTGACCTACCGGCCGCTATTCACCAACAACATCGTGCTGCGGCTGTCGGGAGGCGTGTTATTGCCCGATGACGGGCTGAAGGCGCTGTTCAACAGCTCGGGGGGCGGCGGCCTGTTCGCCAGGGGCGACGCTCTCTACTCCGTCCTCGCCAACGTCGTACTGACCTATTGACGCCATGAGCCTGCGCCGATTGATACGAGCCGGATCGCTGCTGATCGCCTTGGCCGGCGCGACCCTGTGCGGCGCCCATGCGGCGGACGCCCCGCATGGGCCGGGCGCTCCGCCGGCGCCGGTCCGTCAGACCGAGGCGGAAGCCGAGCTCAAGCGCACCGGATGCATGAGTTGCCACACCGCTACCGACTCGGTGACGATGCACACGAGCCCGGGGGTGATCCTGGGCTGCACCGATTGCCACGGCGGCAACGCAGCGGTGGCGATCGACCGATCGACCCCGCCCAGCAGCGCCGAATACCGCCGGGCGCTCGACATGGCGCACGTCAAACCGCGCTTTCCGGAGGCCTGGAATTACCCGTCGAGCGTCAAGCCGCCGCGCACCTACACCCTGCTCAACAAGGAATCGCCCGAGTTCATCCGCTTTCTCAACCCGAGCGACTATCGCGTCGCGCGGGAGAGCTGCGGTGCCTGCCATATGGCCAAGATCGCCGCGAGCGAGCGCAGCCTGATGGCGACCGTGGCGATGTTCTGGGCCGCCGCCGCGTACAACAACGGCATCCTCGCGTTCAAGCGATCGGTGCTCGGCGAGGCCTATACCCGCGAGGGCCAGCCCGCCTCGCTGCTGACCCCGGAAAAGCTGTCGCCGGAGGAGATGCGCCGGCACGGCATCATCAGCCAGATCTACCCGCTGCCGGCATGGGAGACCGTACCGGCCGGCGATGTGTTCCGGGTATTCGAGCGCGGCGGCCGCATCATCGGCACGCAATTCCCCGAGATCGGGAACCCCAACTCGCTCGGCAAGCTTGATGCGCTCGACGAGCCCGGAAAACCGGATCTGCGCCAGTCCAACCGCGGTCCCGCCACCGGATTGCGTGTCTCGATCCCGATCCTCAACCTGACCAAGACCCGGCTCAACGACCCGACGACATGGTTTCTCGGCACCAACGACAATCCGGGCGACTACCGCAATTCGGGTTGCGCCGCGTGCCACGTCGTTTACGCCAACGACCGCGACGTGCAGGAGGGCGGGCCCTATGCGCGGTTCGGCAATCGCGGCACCAGCTTCAGCCGCGACCCAACCATCCGCAAGGGCGAGACCGGGCACCCGCTGAAGCACGTGATGACCACGGCGATCCCGACCAGCCAATGCATGATCTGCCACATGCATCAGCCGAACCTGTTCTTGAACAGTTACCTCGGCTACACGATGTGGGATTACGAAACCGCAGCGCCGCAAATGTGGCCGAAGCGGCAGAAATACCCGACCGACACCGAGATGCGGGCCGCGCTGGAGCGTAACCCCGAGGGCGCGGTGGTGCGCGGCAACTGGGCCGATCCCGAGTTCAGCGCCGAGGTCAGCCAGCTCAATCCGCAATTGAAGGACACCAAATTCGCCGACTATCACGGGCACGGCTGGAATTTTCGCGCGATCTTCAAGCGCGACCGCAAGGGCAATCTGCTCGACGACGCCAACAATATCATCTCGCCCAACGACCCGCAGAAATTCAAGAAGGCGGTCCATCTCGATTCGATCCATGTCGATTTCGGCATGCACTGCGTCGACTGCCATTTCTCGCAGGATTCGCACGGCAGCGGGCATCTCTATACCGAGGTGCAGGCCGCGATCGAGATCACCTGCGCCGATTGCCACGGCACCGCCACCAAGCGCCCCGACCTCAGAACCCACGGCCCCGCGGCGCCGCCCGGCGGCACCGATATGAGCCTGCAGCGCACCGCCGACGGCCGTGCGCGATTCGAATGGCGCGGGGACGAACTGTTCCAGCGTTCATCGGTCTATCCCGGCCTCGAATGGAAGGTGACCCTGGTTCCCGACACGCTCAACCCGTCGCATCCCAAGTACAATCAGCGGGCGGCGCGCGCCAAGCTGATGTCCAAGGGCACCTCGATGCGCTGGGGTCCCGGCATCGCCGAGAGCCAGCTGGCGCATTCGAGCGAAGAGATGGCCTGCTTTACCTGCCATTTGTCGTGGACGACGAGTTGCGGCGGCTGCCACCTGCCGATCGAGGCCAACCAGAAGACCACGCGGCATCATTACGAGGGCGGGACCACCCGCAACTACGCGACCTACAATCCCCAGGTCGCGCGCGAGGACATGTTTCAGCTCGGCCGCCACGGCAGCATCAAGAACAACATCATCGCGCCGATCGCGTCGCGCTCGGCGCTGGTGCTGTCGTCGACCAACATCAACCGCGAGCACATCTACGTGCAGCAGGCGCCGGTATCCTCCGCCGGCTTCTCGAGCCAGGCCTTCTCGGCGCACTACCCGCACACAGAGCGGCGGACCGAGACCAAGACCTGCACCGACTGCCACATCTCGGAGGCGAACGACAACAACGCGATCATGGCGCAGCTGCTGCTGCTCGGAACCAATTTCGTCAATTTCGTCGGCTACAACGCGTGGGTCGGCGAGGAGCACGACATCGAGGCGGTGCGGGTCACCGAATGGGACGAGCCGCAGGCGGTGGTCGGCAGCTATCTGCACCGTTACGCCTATCCCGATCTCTACAAGGATCACCTGGCCAAAAACCGCGAGCTGACCGAGGCGTACGGTCATCATGCCAATGAGGTGAATTGCATCCAGCTGCGCGGCGAATACCTCTTCATTTCCGAAGGCTCGCACGGCATGCGCGCCTACGACGTCGCCAGCATCGCGAACAAGGGCTTCTCGGAGCGCATCATCACCGCGCCGTTCTCGCCGCTCGGCCAGGACACCCACATCCCCTCGCGCAACGCGACCTGCGTCGCGCTGCCGACCAACCAGCCGATCAACCCGCTGCGCAACGCCGGGTTTAACCAGATGCTGAACCCGTCGTCCTCGAGCGCGGAGGGCGTCGCGCTGATGCGCGGCGAGAACGAAGAACAGGTGATGCACCCGCTCTATAACTACGCCTACATCACCGACTCGGTCGAAGGGCTGATCGTCACCAACGTCAACACGCTGCAGGACCAGGAGCCGCGCAACAACTTCTTCACCCGCGCATTGACCTGGAACGAGCGCGGCATCCTCAACGGCGCCCGCCATCTGACGATCGCCGGCTCGCATTTCTACGTCGCCGCCGATGCCGGCATCGTCGAGATCGACATGGACGATCCGCTGCATCCCAAGGTGATGGCGGTGATCCCGATCACGACCGCGCGCGCGACCGTGGTGCAGTTCCGCTATCTGTTCGTGGTCGATTCGGGTGGGCTCGGGGTCGTCGACATCACCGACCCGGCCCGCCCGGTGATTCTCGATCGCGCCCGGGTGCCGCTCGCCGATGCCCGCAAGCTGTTCGTCTCGCGCACCTATGCCTATGTCGCCAACGGCAAGGACGGGATCGCGATCATCGACGTCGAGCGGCCCGAGCAGCCGCGGCTTTACATGAACTTCAACGCCGACGGCCAGATCAGCGACGCGCGCGACATCGTCATCGCCGCGACCAACGCCTCGCTGTTCGCCTATGTCGCCGACGGGGTAAACGGGCTCAAGGTGATCCAGCTGATGTCGCCCGAGACCCAGCCCAATTTCTACGGCTTTTCGCCGGAACCGAAGCCGCAGCTGATCGCCTGGCGGCCGACCTCGTCGCCGGCATTGTCGCTGTCGCGCGGCCTCGAACGCGATCGCGGCGTCGACGAGACCGGCCATCAGATCGCCGTGTTCGGGCGGATTGGCTCGCGCCCGTTCACGCTCGACGAAATGAAGCAGCTGTATATGGGCGCGCCGGGCCAGCCGTTCCGCGTCACCGACCGCGTCAGAACCGAAGATTTTGTGCCGCGTCGCCGCTAGAACACAAGAAATTGACAATTTCGGTTCAATTGGTTCGGGAAACTAAAACTCTGTAGTTTGGTGGCTTCCGCTCGCCGCGCGATTGCCCTTTAATGGCGCGGATGGACCGGCGATTGTTTTTGTTGATCTCCGCGGGACTGGTCGCCGCGCCGTGGAATGCGGTGTGGGCAAAACCGGTGCCGCCGTCATTGCGCCGGGTCAGCCTGATCAACGCCCATACCGGCGAGACCTTCTCGGGCACCTACCGCAACGAGGCCGGACCGATCGCGCCGGTCATGGAAGAGCTGTCGGTGTTTCTGCGCGACCATCATTCGAGCGAAACCACCGGAATCGATGTCGGGCTGATGGATTTCCTCGCCAACGTGATGGATTCGGTCGGCGCGGCCCGCGCGACGATCCTGTCGGCGTACCGCACGCCGGAAACCAACGCGATGCTGGCCCGCACCAATTTCGGCGTCGCCGAGCGCAGCCAGCATATATATGGCCGCGCGCTCGACATCCGCCTGTCCACCCGCCTAGAAGACGCGATGGGGGCGGCGCGGGCGATGAAGGGCGGCGGGGTCGGGTGGTACCCTAATTCCGGCTTTGTCCACCTCGATACCGGCCCGGTCCGCAATTGGACCCTGGACGGGCGCGGCTTTGACAAATTGCTGCTGGAACTGCGCCGCCTGATCGACGAAGGCGGGCTGGCGATCTCGCCCAAGGGTGAACTCGTCACCAGCCAGACCGGCGACAAACTGACGGTCAGGCAGCGCCTCGCGATGCACCGCCTGATCGCCAAGGCCGAAGCGGCGGCCTCGGGCCACTAGCAAACTGCCTCAGGGCGTCGGTTTTCCCGGCGTTGTCGAACCGGTGGTTTGGCGCAGCGGCAACACCGCCTCACCCGCCCGGCAAGTAAGGGTCAGCCGGCTCTGCTCAATGCGCGCCACGGTGCAGCCATCGAGCACCCCCCCGACGCCAAGCTCAAAGCGGCGCGCGCCCTCGGCCAGCATCGCCCGCCGCTCGCGCCCGGTGATCACCACGCCGAGCAGCCGGTAGCGGGTTTCGAGCCCGGTCACGACCGGGGTCGGCTTGTCGAGTGCGGCCGGCAGGCGGGTTGGCGAGAATAGCGGGCGCTCGCCCGTCGCCGCGAACTGGGCGAGCGGTGGGAGAGCGGGCAGCCCGGCGACCGGCGCCGTCGCCTCGGCGCCGCCGGCTCGCGGCGATGCCGGCTCGCGGCCGGGCGGCCACGGCCAGATCGTCAATGCCAGGAGCAACACCGCCGCGATCAGAAGCGCGTGGTTGAGCCGAAATGCCGGCAGGGTCAGCGCCTTCACGACCCGCCCGCCTTGAAGCCGGAGACGTCGAACTGAAACTCCAGCGACGCCGGCACCGCGGCGGCCGATCCCGCGCGCGACTGGATGTTGAGGTTGTCCGGATACAGCAGCGGCCGCGCCGCCTCGACCGCGTAGAGCAGCCGTCCGAGGCTGGCGATATCGCCGGATGCGCTGACCCGGATGCCGATCCGGGCGTTGCCGGACAGGTTCTCCATGCGCAACACCTGCATCCCGCGCACCTGGATTTGCGCCGCCGCCGCCGCGCTCTTGATCGTCTCCTGCAACAGCGCGACCACCTGCGAATCGGGAATCTCCGGGAACAGCAGCCCCGAATCGGATGGCGTCGGCGCCAGCTTGTCGGACGTCGCCGCCTCCGCCAATGCCCGATAGCGCCGTAGCAGCGCCTCCTTGGAGGCGATCTGGTCGGTACCGGTGCCGATCTGGCCGAGATAGGCGCTGACCGGACCGATCCACACCGCACCCAGCACCAGCAGCAATATAGCCACGGAAGCGGCGCGTCCGACCATCGTGCGTTCGGTAATAGTCACGGCTTCGCCTGGGGAACGGTCACGGCTGCACCTCGGCGATCACGGCGCCGAGCTGGAAATGCTCGAGGCCGGTCGCCGCTTCGCGGGTGATCGCCGAGCGAAACACGATGTCGCCGAACATCCGATCGCGCTGCAGCGCCAGCGCGATCGTCGCGGCCGAGGGCGACAGCCCGTCGATCACCACCTCGCGTCCCGCGATCGACAGCGACAGCAGCCACGACCCGTCCGGCACATCGCGGCTCAGCGCGTCGAGCAGGCCGACCAGCGGCGGCCGCGCCGAGCGCAGCCCGATCAGCGCGGCGGAGCGCACGGCCTCGCGCTGCGCTCCCTCGCGGGTCTTCAACGCCATCTCCGCCCGCGGCTTCAGCGTGGCAAGCTCGCGGTCGAGCGCGGCGAGGCGGAATTGCTGCGCCAGCGGCCATGACACCGCAGCCGCGACCGCGAGCATTGCGACCGCGATGCCGAGCGGCAGCCTGCCCCGCCGCGGCGATGCGCCCGCCTGACCGAGTGCCGCCGCCGGCAGGAACAGCGGCTCGGCGTCGCCGGCGGTGACCATCGCGATCCCCCCCGGCTGCAATCCCGCGGCGGCGAGGTCATCGCAAATCGCGGCGACGATTTCGCGCGGCACCGCGACGATCTCGACCGCGATCGGCGCCGCGCCCGTCGTGCCAGGTTGTCCGCCCGCCAAATGCCCAATTGCGCGCCGCCCGACCACGCGATGGCGGAAAAACACCCGCGAGGCCGGAAACGGGAAGTGCCGGGCGATCTCGAATTCGAGGATGCGGTCGAGCTCGGCGCGGGCGCTGGTCGGAAACGCGATAATCTTGCTCAGCACCCGCTCGGGCGGGATCTCGATAATTATCTTCTGTCGCCGCGCGGAGTCCGGGATCAATGCGGCCAAGGCCCGCCGCCCCGAATCGGTGTCGAGCGATCCCCAGTCGACCTGGCCGATCGGGCGCTGGTATTGGCGTAGGCTCCAATAGCGTTCCCCGGCCTCGATCGTCACCGCATGGCGATCGGCGGCGCGAAGCCATCGGGCCGCATCGCGATAAAGCGCGGCCAGCTCGGCCAGCCACCAGCCGAGCGCACGCCCCGCCCACGCGCGGGCGCGCGCGTCTTTCGGCTGGTGTTCGGCAGCGAGAGTCATCGCCCACTCGACGGTTCCGCCGGGGGAAGCGTCAGCTTAGAGCATTTTCCGCGCGCGCGGAATCGGTTCTGTTCGGGGCCGGTCAGGGTGCGCGCCGGACCGACGGAACCCACTGGTTGCGCTCGACCGGCGGTGCCCGCCACGCCAGGACGACGTAAGGCTGGTGCGCCTGATCGGTCAGCCGGATCTGCAGATCGGCGCGATAGCGCGCCCGGTCGGCGGTCGCCGCCACCGCCTGGATCGTGAACTCGCGGCGCGGGCTCGCCATCAGCAGGGGCGACGACGGTAGCGTCTTCAGCGCCGTTCCGGCCACCGCGAGATCGCGCCACATCGCCCGGCTGGACAGATAGGAATCGACCAGCGCCTCGGTCGCGCCGGGCAAGGCGAGCAGCACCGCGCGCGGCGCGACGGTCGGATCGATCGCCGACGCCCCGCTCGCCACGGTGATGAGGTCGGCGATCGAATCGTAGAGAAAATCGTCGAACCCGGGCAATTGGGCCAGTTCCTCGGGCGCGGCAAAACGGTAATCGCGGCGCGGCGCGGGGATGCCGGCGCCCGCCGGTTCGGGGCAGGCCGGGGTGGGATCGCCGCGCCGGTCGAGAATGTTGCACGCGAGCAGCACGGCCTCGTCGCGCGGCCTCCCGATCGCGGTAAACAGGCCGGTCAACAAGTCGAACGGCGCCTGGTTGATGTCGATCCTGCCGGCTTCGTCGACGATCGCGATGGTCACCCGGGTCGAGCCGTCCTGCCACGGTTCCGGCGTGCCGTCGAACATCGCCGCGGCGTCACGGCGCCGGCGCAACAGGCGCGCGAGGCCGAGCTGCACCCCCGCCTCGGCGGCCGCCCGGGCACGGCTCGCGGCGATCGCGTTGCGCGCGATCAGCACTTCGCCGCGGGTAGTAAAGGCGGCCGCGACCAGCAGCAGCGCGATCACCGCCACCCCCCATAAGGCGAGAATCGCGATCGAACCGCGCTCGCGAGCCGGGCCCTGCTTGGCGGGGGCGGCGTCAACGCGCATGTCAGCCGGCATTCCACAGCCGCACGACAATCGGCGGGCGTTCCTCGCCATCGCCGGTATCGAGCGTGATCCGCACCAGTCGCGGCAGATAGGCGACCCCCTCCCAGCGATCATGCCAGACGGGTGCGTCGGCCGGACTCCACGCGCCAAAATAGGCGATATCGAAAACCCGCAGCCGAGGCGCCAAAACGCTGCGCTGCGCCCGTGGCTCGGCGAACGGCATCGCGAGCCGCCGAATCAGATAAAGCGACCGGGTTGCCGATACCTGATCGACGCCGAGCTCGATCCGGTACAGCCCGGGCCCGCCATCCTCGGCCAGACTGAGGAATTTGAGGCTCGCCGGCTTCCCGACGAACCCGGCCTCTCCGCCCACCGTCGGGATCGCGGACGCCGACTCAAGCGTGTGCCGCAACATCGCTTCGACGCTCCGGTGCGCGTCGAGCCGATCCGCGCGCCGTGCCAGCCGGTCGACCCCGGTCGTGGTCAGGCCGACACCCTGCAGCAGGATCAGGCTGACCAGCGCGGTCAGCGCCAGGGCCACGATCAGCTCGACCAGAGTAAAGCCGGACTCGGAGCAAATGCGCGCGGATGGCATCACGGCGGCGGCGGGCCCAGCCGCAGCGTGGCCAGCGCGAGCCGGCGCGAGCGATGCCCGTTATACCAGGCGACCGTGACCTCGACGCGATACAGCCGCAATGCCGATTGCAGCTTGGCGAGACGCCCGCCCGCGGCTTCGTCGTCGTCATAGGGGGTGATGATCCGCCGCCACGCGAAACGCCCGGCGAATTCGCCTTCGCCGCGGCTCGGGAGCAAGGGTTCGGTGATGCCGGCCTGCGCTATTTTCCCCTCGGCGAGGGCGAGCGCGGTGTCGATGTCGCGCGCCGCGGCGTGACCGGAGACGCCGTTCCCGAGGGTTCCGACGGCGGCGGCCAGGGCCAGCCCGACGATCGCGAGCGCGATCAGGACCTCGATCAGGGTGAACCCGGCGATCGCGCCGTGGCGAGGAGCTTTCCGTGAGAGCCGGCGGCGGCGCCGTGCCGCTCTAGCGAACGACAACCGCTCGCCCGGTAATCGCATCGACCGCGATCTCGCGCCGGCCTGCGGTGCCGTCGACCAGTATCCGCCCGCCGGAGGAGCGACCGGACGGGAAAAAATCGATATGCGCCGCGCCGGCGATGGCGACACGCAAGGCGCCGACACCCAGGGCACCCACACCCTGGGCCGTCGCGGCGAGAGGGTGATAGCGGCGGTCGAGCCAATAGCCGCCGGCGGGATCGCCGCGAAACACGATGCGCCGGCCCTCGGCGATCGCGGTCGCGCGCGCGCCGCGCAAGGCGGCGCGGATTTCGCCGGCGGCGGCCGTGATCGCGGCGCCGGGGACGCGCTTGAAGCCGAGCGGCACCGTGACCCCGACCACGATGCCGATGATCGCCAATACGACGATCAGCTCGATCAGGGTAAAGCCGCGGCTGCGGCGCACACCCTCACCCGGCAATGTCGTAAACCTCCATTACCGTGCCCAGGATCGCGAACGCGATGCCGCCGATCAGCAACCCCATCGCCAGGATGCTGATCGGGGTGATCAGCCCGATCATCTCGGCGGTCGTCGCCTCGACCTCGCGGCGCAAGATGTCGCTGGCCTTGACCAGCATCGCGGCGAGATCGCCGGTTTCCTCGCCGACCCGCACCAGTTCGCACGCTAGGTCGGGCAACAGCCCGCCGGCGGACAGCGACGCGGTCACGCCGTCGCCGCGCTCGATGCCGGTTTTGGCGTCGGCGAGAACGGCGCGAAACGCCTCGTTGATCATCGCCGCGCCGGTCGCGGCCACCGCCGCGGGCAAAATAACCCCGGACGCGACCAGATTGCCGAGCAGGAACACCAGCCGCTCGGCCTCGATCTTGGCGAGCAGGGGCCCGAAAATCGGCGCACGGAGAACGCGGCGCGCCACCGCGAGGCGGAACCCGGCATCGCGCCGGCGGATCACGACGAAGACGCCGATCGCCAATGCCAACAGCGTCACCGGCAACGCGCCGTATTGAAACATCGCCGAGACCGCCAGCAGGAATCGCATCGCCAATGGCGGCTCGTGCCGGAAGCCGATCAACAGGGCCTCGAATCGCGGCACCACGAACACCAGCAGAAACGACACCGACAGGCAGGCGACGACAAACACGCTCAGCGGGTAGATCAGCGCGCCGAGCAGCGCGCGCGACGTCGCCCGGCTGCGTTCAAGCATATCGGCGAGGCGTTCGAGCGCGCCGCCGATATCGCCGCGCGCCTCGCCCGCGGCGACCACCATGCCGTAATGGCGCGGCAACGCCGGATAGTCGGCGCAGGCGCGCGACAGGCTTTCGCCGCGGTTGACCGCGGCGAGCAGATCGGTGGCGAGGCGCACCTGCCGCGCCCGGCCGCGGCCGCCGCCGATCAACGCCAGGGAGCGGTCGAGCGCGACCCCGGCTCCGACCAATACCGCAAGCTGGCGGGTGAACAGGATCAGGTCTCGGGCGGGCAGCCGGCCCCAGGTCAGCGAAAGCCGCCGGAACAACACCGACCGCGCCGCCGGCGCGGTGATCTCAATGGGATAACTGCCGATCGCCTGCAGGCGCGCGGCGGCGTCGCGCTCGTTGTCGGCGACCAGTTCGCCGGCGATCTCGGCGCCGGTCGACCGCAGCGCGCGATAATGAAACCGAGGCATCTCAGCCGAGCCCGGTTCCGGTCACGCGCAATACCTCGTCGAGTGAGGTGATTCCGGCGACAGCCTTGGCGAGCCCGTCGCTGCGCAGATCGATCATGCCGCCGGCGCGCGCCTCGGTCAGCAAAGCGGCGGGATCGGCGCGGGCGATGACCGAGCGGCTCAGCCGTTCGTCGAACACCAGCATTTCGGCGATCGCGGTGCGGCCCTGATACCCGGTGCCGGCGCACTCGTCGCAACCGCCGGGCCGGTACAGGGTCAAATCATTGGCGGCCAGCGCGGCCAATGCCGGGTCCTCGCGCAATCTTGGTCCCGGCGTATAGGGCTGCCGGCAAGCGCGACACAGGCAACGCACTAGCCGCTGCGCCACGACCCCCTTGAGCACAGCGGCGACCAGATAGTCCTCGAGCCCCATATCCATCAGCCGCACGATCGTGCCGACCGCGTCGTTGGTATGCACGGTCGACAGCAGCAAGTGCCCGGTGAGGCTCGCCTGCGCCGCGATGCGGGCGGTTTCGAGATCGCGAATCTCCCCGACCAGCAATATGTCGGGATCCTGCCTCAGCAGCGAACGCAGCAGCCCGGCGAAATTGAGCCCGATCGCCGGCCGTACCGGAATCTGGTTGATGCCGGGAAGCTGGTACTCCACCGGGTCCTCGACGGTCAGGATCTTGCGCTCGCGGGTATTGAGAAGCTGCAGCGCGGCATAAAGGGTCGAGGTTTTGCCGCTGCCGGTCGGGCCGGTGACGAGCAGCATCCCGCTCGGCAACGCCAGCAAATCGACCAGCCGATCGCGCAGCGCGGCGCCGTAGCCGAGCTGGGCCAGATCGAGCGGGGCGTGGACGCGGTCGAGCAGACGCATGACGACGCTTTCGCCGTGCAGGGTCGGCACGATCGAAATGCGCAGATCGATCTCGCGACCCTCGACGACGACGCGGAACCGGCCGTCTTGCGGCAACCGCCGCTCGGCGATGTTCAGCGACGCCATGATCTTGATCCGGCTGACGATGTTCTCGTGCAACCCGGGCGGCGGCGGCGGGATGTCGCGCAACAGGCCGTCGATGCGAAACCGCTGCACCACCCGATCGGCGCTCGCCTCGATGTGGATGTCGGAGGCGCGCGCCGCCGCCGCCTGCCCGATCAGTCCGTTGACGTAGCGGATCACCGGCTCTTCGCTGGCGAAGTCGCTGAGCCGGCGAACATCCTCGCGCGCCGCCGCCGGCATCGCGGCGGACGGTCGGTCGATCGCCGCGGCGCCATTTTCGTAAAGCCGGGCGAAGGCGGCGGCGAGCTCGCTCGGCACCGCGGCCCACGGCACCACCGCCTTGCCGGCGGCGAGGCGCACCGCCTTGATCGTGTAGTCGTCGGTCGGATCGGCCATCGCCAAGGCCAGCCCGTCGGCGGTTTCCTTCAGCGGCAATGCCTGGGCGCGGGCGATGAAATCCGGCGTCAGATCGCCCGGAAACAGCGGCGCGGTGGGGTAGTCGCCGCTTTGCGCCAGCGGGATCGTCAGGAATTCGGCCAGGCACTCGGCCATCTCGCGCTCGCCGATCATACCGAGCCGGGTGATGATCACGCTCTCGCTTTCGCCCCGCTCGCGGCGCAAGGCGAGCACGCGCTCGCGATGGACCGCGTCGAGCCGGCCTTTTGCCATCAAAAAATCGATAAGCTCCATCGGAACGGTTCCGACGCGAAACGAGGCATTAACGCGGCAATTTGGCCTCGAACTGTCGCAATGCCGCGACGAAGATTTCCGGGCGATAAGCCTGATCGTCGGCGAGTGTCTTGCCGATACCGCCGAGCGCGTCGTTCAACGCATTGATTTGCGCGACATCGGCAAAGCTCAGCAGGTTCATCGCCGCGACCACCGATTGCAACGCCATGTATTGCTGCTGCGCCGCGCTGTAATCGAGATCGGCGCCGCCGACGCCGACCGCGATCAGGGCCTGGGCCAAGGCTCTGGCGTCGCCCTGGTCGAATTCATGCTTTTCGAGGGCGGGAATCAGGGTTTCCGCGGCCTTCCGAACCGCCGCTGCCTCGCGCTGCACGCCGGCCCAGTAATCGGGGACCGGCGCGGCGCTGGCTTGATGCAATGCCAGCATGTGGGTGGCGAGCGCCTCCGCAGCGTCCGGCGCGACCCTGGCGGCGATGACCCGGAGCATGACCAGGTTGGCGTCGTAGAGCCGCAACTGGCCGGGTCCGAGCCCAGTCGCGGCGCGCGCGCGCCATTGCAATTGGCTCATCGCGTGGTGGCAGGCCTGGCAGTCGAACAAGGCGAGCTCGGGCGTGGCGCCCTTGGGCGCGTTGTTGGGGTCGATCAGCAAATCCATGCGCTTTTTCAGGTCGACCGCCTGGCCGACCGCCCAGATCTGCATGTCGTTGGGCCGGCCCTTGCGCGCGATATAGGCCGCGGTAACGTGGTAATGCGCCGGCTGGATCGCGGTGTAGGTATCGAGCTCGAACCCGATCGGCGGATGCCCCGCCCCCATGATGCGGTGGGTCGCGAATTTATTGCCCTCGCCGACATGGCACGACAGGCACCGCTCCGCCCGCGCCAGCGGCTGCTCGGTCGGGTAGAGCCCGGCGGCGAGGTTGGCGCGATGCGGGGCGCCGGAGATGTGTATACCGAGCCAGCCCACCGCGCCGCCGTGGCAGGCCTCGCAGCCGACCCCATCGGCAAGCTGAAACCGCGGCCCGCGGCGACTCTCGGGCACGTTGTCGGCGTGGCAATCGAGGCAGATTTGGGCGGTTTCGGCCGCGCGCTTGCCGCCCGGGAGCCCGAGATTGCGCGCGATCCGCAATGCCGGCTCGGTGCTCAACACCTTGAAGGCGCGGCTGTGCTTATCCTTCAGCGACCAGATCAGGTACTCGTTCTGCTCGACCGAGGAGAATTCGCCGCGCTTGACCGCGCCATGGCAATTGTCGCCGGCGCAGCTGGCGACGCCGAGATGAATCCCGTCGCCGCCGCCGGGCGCCGGCGGCGTCTGCGCCGCGGCCAGCCCGCTCGCGGCCAGCGCGACGATCGCGACCGTCGCCGCGACAATCGCGCGCCAGTGCCATCTGTCCGCGCTCATTTTCCCAGCCCGGGTTGAAGCGCCCGCAATGCCTTGACGAACGGCTCGGGACGATAGCTCGCCTCGTTGGCGACATCCTTATACTGGGTCAGCACCGCGATCATCGAATCGGCCTGGGCGTTGCCGACGATCCCGGCCGACCGCAGCGAGGTGACGATCGCCTCGAGGGTCATCGTGACCTGCTCGGCATGCGACGATTGCCAATTATCCGGCCCGGTGCCGACCGCGATCGCCCCGCCGGACAGCGCGCGCATGTCGTCGGCGGTAAACTCGTATTTCGTCAATAGCGGGACCAGCGCGGCGGCGATCTTGCGTACCGCCGTCGCCTCGCGCTCGACCCCCGCCCAGTCGTCGGTCGTGGCCTTGTGCAACGCCATCATGTGGGCGCTCAACGCCTTGGCGGCGTCGGGCGCGACCCGCGAGGCGGCAAGCCGCAGCATAACCGCGTTGGCGTCGTTGAACTTGATCGTTCCCGGTCCCAGTCCGGTTGCGGTCGGTCGCGGCGCGTGCAGCGAATCGTAGTTGTGATGGCAGGATTGGCACTCGAACAGTACGAACTCAGGCAGCAGGCCGCTGCGCGCCCGTTTCGGATCGAGCACCGTATCCATGCGCTTGATCAGCGCCACCGCCTCGCCGACCGCCCATACCTGCAGGTCGGTGACCCGACCCTTGCGCGCGATATAGGCCGGATCGACGACGAAATGCGCCGGCTGCGCCGCGGTGAAGGTGTCCAACTCGAACGGCAGCCGCGGATGGCCGGCACCGATCAGCAAGTGGTCGACAAAGCGGGTCTTGTCTCCGTAGTGGCAGCCGAGGCATTTCTCGGCCCGCGCCAGCGGCCGGTCGGTCGGGTACAATCCCGCCGCGATGTTCGCGTCATGCGAGGCGCCGGAGATGTGGATGCCGAGCCAGCCCGAGGCGCCGCCGTGGCAGGCCTCGCAGCCGACCCCGTCCGACAACTGGAACTGCGCGCCGCGCTGGCTCTCCGGCACGTAATCGGCGTGGCACGCCAGGCAGCGCGGCTCGTGTTCGGCGTCCTTGTAGCCCAGCGCCCGGGCCATGCGGATCGAACGCTGCTCGGTCAACACCCGGTACGCGTTGCGATGCCGGTCGCGCGAGCCCCAGATGATGTATTCGTTGCCGAGCACCGCCGAGCCCTTGGGCCGCTGCTTCGCGCCGTGGCAATTGTCGCCGGCGCAGGTCGCGACGCCGAGGTGGATGCCGGTGACCGGTTGCGACTGGGATTGACCCTGGGATTGACCCTGGGCCAGTGCCGGCGACGCCGCCGCCAGCAGCACGGCGCCAGCCGCGGCGGCCAGCGCCCTCGATACCCGAATCGTGATCGCCCCCAACATCGATCCCTCATCCGTCATCGGGTCGCGGTAATCGCGTTTCCAGACCGGAGATCGCCGTCCAGCATAGCGTACGGGTTGGTCCCGATGCCGGCGATTCGCGGCCCCCAGACATGCACGTCGGCGCAGATCGTGCCACTCGGCAGATCGATGCACAGCCGGCTACCCGATAATGACCACCGGCGCTCGACCGCCGCCGTATAGGCGTTGCGACTGGGATCCCACACCCGCACCACCGCCCCACCATCGGCGCGCAGATACGCTTGCATGATCACGCGGGCGAGCTCGCCGCCGCCCGGCATGCCCGGTTTCTTCGGCATATAGGTCACCGCGCTCAACGTGCTGCCGGCGAGACGACTCGCGAGTGGCGGAGTCGGATCGGCCGCCCACAGGCGGTCGCCGATCGCGAACGACAGCAGCACGAGGAAGACGCCAATGGCCTGCTTCATAAGCTCCTCCGGGGACCGGTCCGGGGGACGTTGACACCGTTTCGAGCGTGAGGGCATCCTAACGGCGAGAAGCACTTCAAGTCCACCTAACCCTCGGGGGCTTCTTACGACCCAGCGATTTTTTCATCCCGTGCCCTGGCGGTACCGGCGGCGCGACCGGGGGGTTCTGCGCGCGATCCGGCGCTTGTCGCGGGGTTTCGCGCTCGGGTCGGTTATCGCGTTGACCGCGTGCGACATGCTGTCGGGTCCACCCCCGGCACCAGACCCGATCGAGCCGTCAGCCGCGAATCGGCCGGTGAATCTCGATCCCGGCCGCAGCGTCGCTCTGATGCCGAACAGCCGAACCGGCGAGAGCACGGCACAGCCGGTCGTGGTGCGCGGACGCGACACCCCGGCGCCAGGGAACGTCGTCGCGGGCAACGCGCACGGCACGCCGGCGACGTCGGGCGACGTGACCTTGAACTTCGCCGGCGCCGACATTCGCGACGTGGTCGCGTCGATTCTGGGCGAGACCCTGAAGGTCAATTACGTGATCGATCCCGAGGTCACCGGCCCGGTTTCGTTCAATGTCAGCCGGCCGGTGTCGCGCGAGGAATTGCTGCCGACGCTCGAAGCGGTGCTCAATACCCGCGGCGCGACGATGGTGCAGGTCAACGGCATCATCCGGGTCATGCTGTCGCCGAAGGACGGCAAGACCGGCACGGCGGCGCCGATCGGCCGCAGCACCGGTCCGATCCCGATCGGCCAGCGCACCGAGGTGTTCCCGCTGCGCTACGTCGCGGCGACCGACATGAAGAACCTGCTCGAAAAGGTGTTGCCCGCCGGCCAGGTCATCGTCGCCGACAACAAGCAGCACATGCTGACCGTGCAGGGGTCGCCGACCGAATTGCAGCTCGCCGAAGACACCGTGCGCATCTTCGACATCGATCAGTTGAGCGGCATGTCGATGGCGCTGGTGCCGCTGCGCAACGCCGCGCCTTCGGCGATCACCGACGAATTGCGCAACATCTTCGCGGCGACGCGCAAGGAGGCCGACGCCGATGCGATTCGCTTCATGGCGATTGACCGGCTCAACGCGGTGATGGTGCTGACCCGGTCGGGTCATTATCTCGACGAGGCCCGCAACTGGATCGCGCGCCTCGACCGCGCCCGCGACCTCAACGAGCGCCGCGTCTACGTCTATAACCTGCAGTACAGCAAGGCGGCGCAGGTCGGCCAGAAACTACAGGGGCTGCTGTCCGGGCTCGACATCCGCTTCAAGGCGCCGGGGCCGCCGGCCGGTGACGGGATCGGCAACGGACCCGAGAAGCCCGTCGGCGGGGGCCGGCCGGAAACCGCCAGACCCGTCGCGCCACCACCGCCCGAGCCGCCCCCTGGCGGGGAATCGCGACCAGGGTCGGCCGAGCGCACCGGCGTGCGGATCGAGGCGGACGAGGCCCACAACGCGCTGCTGATCGCGGCGACCGCGCGCGACTACGAGCTGATCCGCCAGGTGCTCGAGGGCATTGACGTGCCGCCGCTGCAGGTCTTGATCGAGGTGACCGTCGCCGAGGTGGCGCTGAACGACCAGCTCAATTACGGGGTCCAGTATTTCATCAACTCGGGCAAGACCAACACGTTGCTGACCACCGGCAGCAGCGCGCTCGGCATAACCCCGACGGTGCCGGGGTTCGCGTTGTCGTGGGTGACCGGCAATTTCCAGCCGCGCGCGGTCCTCGACCTGCTGTCAGGGATCACCCAGACGCGGGTGATCTCGACGCCGCGCCTGCTGGTGCTCAGCAACCAGACCGCACGGCTTCAGGTCGGCGACGTGGTGCCGATCATCACCCAATCGGCGTCGAGCACGATCACCAGCAACCCGCTGATCGTCAACAACGTGACCTATAAGGAAACCGGCGTCGTGCTCGAAGTCACGCCGCGCGTCAACGCCGGCGGATACGTGACGATGGACGTCAACCAATCGGTCAGCGACGTGCTCAACACGACGACCTCGACAATCGATTCGCCGACCTTTCGCCAACGCCGGCTGACCAGCACGATCAGCGTCAAGAGCGGCGAATCGATCCTGCTCGGCGGACTGATCCAGCAACAGGACAACCGCAGCAACTCGGGCATCCCGTTCCTGCATGAATTGCCGGGCATCGGCACGTTCTTCGGCACCCGCAACAACACCGCCGGGCGCACCGAACTGATCATGCTGATGACGCCGCGCGTGATCGCCAACAGCGAGCAGTCGCGGGACATTACCGGCCGCATCGAACGCCAGCTTGGGGCGGTGCTCAACGCCAGCACGATGGCCCGGCCGCGCTACCCGCAGCGGTAGGGGTTCTGTCAGTCCGGCCGGATTTGATCGAGCAGGCGGATTTGGTCGAGCAGGGCGGGCCAGTCCCGGGCCCAGCAGCATTCGTGGTTGAACCCCGGCACGACCGCGAGGCGCGCCGGCGCGCCGGCCGGCAACCGCGCCAAGAACCCGGCGACAATGCCTTGCGGCACGACCCGATCTTCGCCGCCGACCAGATGGAGCTGCGGCAGGTCCGCGATCCGGGTGGCATCGCTCGCCGGATCGAGCGAGCCCGACAGCGGCGACACGTCGTGCAACCGGACCCATGCCGCGAGATCGAGATTCGCGGCGATCGTGACCAGCCACGCGACATCGCGCCGCCGCTCGGCGATCAAGGCCGCCAATGCCCCACCGCCCGAAAGGCCGACCAGCGCGATGCGTTCGGTCTGAAAACGACGCACGGCGGCGTCGATCGCCTGTTGATACGCGTCGACCACGGTCGCCGACAGCCGCTCGCCGGTCCACCAGCGCAGTCCGCACCCGGCATCCGTGAGGAACTGGCATGGCCGAGCCAGATAGAGCAGCGGTCGCGCCGGGTCGGACGCCGCCAGGCGCAGCCCGATCGGATCACTTGGGGTCGGGTCGCTCGAAGGTTGCCACGGATTGAGCCAGGCGCGGCCATCGCCTTCGATGTAGATAACCAGGACGGGCCGCGCGCCCGCCGATGCCGGACTCGGGCGCTCGAACCCGAGCAGCCGGAAATTGCCGGCGCTGACCTCGCGGGCGGTCAGCCCGCCCGCCCTGGCAATCGCTTCGGCATCGCGCAACCGCGCCTCGCGGCCGAGGGAGCAGCCGGCCAGACCCAGCAGCACGACCGCGACGAGGGCCAGCCTCACCGCGGTCGTGCTGCTGGGTCCCGGGCCTATTTGGCCCCGGTGTTACTTGGCGACCTGAAAATCATCCCCGCGGGCATAGGCGACCGGAACCTGGATGAAATTGGCGAGGCTCTTGGTCAGGCTCGGCAATGCCGAGGTCGAGTAGCTGATCAGCCCGGACGCGGTGATCTTTCCGGCCTTGGTGGTATCGGCCTTGCCGGCGAGTCCTTCGAGCACCACGAAGGTGAACGCGCCATGTCCGAGCTTCGGAAATTCCGCCGCGGATTGGTCGCGGCGCGCGCCGGCCAGCATCGCCACGCCGGTCTCGCGGCCGACCGAGCGCAATACGCGCCGATCGAGCGAGGTCGCGAGGGTATCGACGCCACCGCCCGATTTGCACGAATCGATCAGCACCAGCACTCGCTGCGGCCGCGCCTTGGCCAGCAGATCGCGCAGCATCGACGCGCTGATCCCGCCGCTCTTGATGCCCTCCGGTGTAAAGGTCACGTCTTGCGGCAGCAGGTACCACTCGTCGCCGACGATCTCGCCGTGCCCGGCGACATACACCACCAAGACATCGTCGGCCGAAAGCTGCTGCAACGCGCCCAGGGCCGAGATGATCCCGCTGCGCGTGGCCGATTCGTCGGTCAACTGGTACCCGACGACCTTGTTGAACGCGCCGCTGCTGCCCTGGTCGAGCCGCTTGAGGATCGCGAGCGCGTCGGGCACGCCGTAGTCGAGGTTGTATTTGGCATCGCGGTAACGGTTGATCCCGATCGTGACGATGTTGAGGTTGGGCAGGGCGACTTGCCCGGTAGCGGTGAGGTCGAGCCGACCGGGCTCGCCGTCGATCTGCTGCGGGTTGGTGCCGATCCCCTCGAGTCGGTTGCTGCCGGCGACCAAGGCCACCCGGTAGGATCGGGTTAGGGTGTTGGCCCCGCGCTGTTCGCCGGTCTGGCGTTCGGTCGGAACCAGCTTGCCGTTTTGATACAACCGCACGGTGCCGATACCGACACCGAGATCCTCGGCCTGCACGGTCACCTGGATTTCGGCGCCGCCGTTGTAGGGGCCTGGCTGCGCCGTGACCGTCACCCGCGGCGGCAGGAAGATGCCGGTGCTGACCTGCTGTCCCGGCGCCGGCGCGACCAGGCCGGGCTGGTCGCGCATGTATTTCCCGACCAGCCCCGGCTCGAAATAGTTCGACGAGAAATTGTCGATCGGCAGATTGAGCTGCGCCGCCAGCCACTGCACGTCCTGCACCCCGGCCGGGGTGCCGTCGAACCGGCCCTGTTCGTCGAGCGCCGCCCAGCCGTTCAGGGTCGAGATGATCTGGGCCAGCGGAACGCCGGAATTGACGTTCAAAATCCGCACGATCCCGTCATTACCGCCCATCACCAGCCGTTTCTGGTTGATGTCGACCAGGACAAAGCGCGACGAGCCCGGGGTGGTCGAGAACTGGCGCAACACCCGCCCGCTCTGCATGTCGACGACTTCGGTGCGGCTATCGGAATCGCTGACGGCGGCGGTGCGGCCGTCGCCGCTGAGCTGCGCCGAGCGGGCCTGCGACACCGCCTTGAACGACCGCGCCGGTGCCGCCGGGGAATTCGCGTCCCAGGTATAGGCGGCGCCATCGCTGCCCACCGCGACAATCTGCCCGGCGGTATTGAACCCAACCGAGACAATCCCGGGCGAGGCCGAGCTTAGCGGGGTTGGCGCCGCGTCGGTGCCGGCGTTCCAGATGATCACCCGGCCGGCGGGGCCGCCGGCGACGACGCGCCGGTTGTCGCCGGCGAGCGCCACCGAGGTGACCCCGGCCTGGCCCTCCAATACCGCCGCCTGACGCCCGACACGGCCATCCCATAGCCGCAATGTCCCGTCCGCCCCGGCGGAGACGACATTGGTATGGTCGGGAGATATGGCGATCGCGGTCACCGCGCCGCGATGGTTGCTGAATGTCGCCAACGGCAACCCGGTCGCCGCGTTCAACACGATGACCTTGCCGCCCTCGGTGCCGATCACGACGCGCGCGCCGTCGTCGCTGACCCGGATCGCGCGCGGCGGATCGGCGGTGGGATACCGCGCCTGCTCGACCCCGTTTTGCAGGTCCCAGATCCGAACCGAATTATTGTCGTGGACGATCGCCAGCACTCGGCCATCGGCGCTCATCCCGAGCGAGGTCACCGGCCCGGCCGGGTTCTTGATCTGGAGGCGCGGCCGCACCGCCTGGCGGATCTGGCCCTGGATCGCCCCGGTGACCCGGCTGCCCTGCGAGCGGGTCACCCCTGCCTGGCCGAACGCCGGCTGCTCGCCGGCGGCGACGCTCAACAGTACCGCCGCGACGAGGGTGGCTTTCAGTAACGCGGCACCCGTCGGGGCACCCCGCTTGTCGGGGCTCGGGCGGCGGTGGGATCGGAAAATCGCTGCACGTTCGCGAAGCATGCTGGTCCCCCGAGGCGATGCTGGACGGTGAGGGGCGTCCAGGGAGTAACGGAGCTTAGGCTATTTTGCGGCAGGGGACTTGCCGGACGGAAGCTCGCGGTCCCCTTGTTCCCCCGGTTCAGTCCCCGGCGCCGGTCCGTCGCCGAGCCGCGGGTCCTCTGCCCTTGGAGCGCCGGACCGCCTGAGCCGTCGGTCGATCGCCGCGCCGATGGCGTCGGCCTGCGATCGCGCGACCCCGGCCTGCGCCCGAACCACGGGCGAATGCCCCACGCCCGGCAGCCCAACGGCGGCAACGGCGACAGCAATACCGAGCAGCAGTCGACATCTCATCGACAACACCGTCGCTCGCAACCACCGGCGCCGAGCGCCGCGCCGGGTTCAAAAACTGATCCGCAGATTGGCGCCGACCAGAACATCCTGGGTATGATTCTTGATCTGGGTCGTGGTCGCGAGCAGCCCCGCCTTGACCGTGTCGCTCCATTGGTAGCGCACCCCGCCGCCGACGATCAACGCTGGCCGGCTGGTGCCGTCGCGCGGTGTCGTCGTCTCATATTCAAAGGTGATCGGCAGGTAGACCTCCCAATCGCCGAAGACGCGGCCGATCTCGCCGCCGACCTTGACCAGCCCGATGTGGATATTGGTCGCCGACGGCGCCAGGAAATTCAGCGTCGAGCGCCCGCTGCCTTCCCAGGTGTAGGCGTAGCCGACAAAACCTGTGAGCCGGTAGGGGTCGATATCGGTGAACCCGTTGAGGTTCGCCGCGCCGGTGAGGCGGTCGCCGTCGAAATTGCTGCTGACGCCGGGAGCCGGGCTCGCCAGCCGGTTTGACAGCGCGGTGTAGTTGAACTGGGCGTCGGCCGAAAAATTGGAATTGATGATGTAGGAGACGTAGGGGGCGACCACCGCGCCGTTCGAACTGCGGGTCCCGGTGAACGATCTGAGCGTCACATCGGCGCGGGCGTACCCGCTCGAGAGACCCACCAGCCAATTGTCGTCTAGAAAATAGTCGATCCCGGCGAGCGCGACGACGCTGGTGCCGTCATAGCCGACCTTGCTGTTGTTTTCCAGAAACGACCCCGACACGTCACCCCAGACACCCCATGGCGTCTCGGACGAGCCGGCGGAAACCCCGTGATAGCTGACTCCGACCGGGCGGTTCGCGGCGAAGGGCTGGGCACTCAGCGCGAAACCCCGGGTCACCGCCCGAATATGCCCGGAAATCAGCGACGTGGCGGCCACCGTCTGCTCGCGGGTGATGCTGTTGGCGGAGGTGTTGACGCTGTTGTTGGGTTTTTTCAGATTCGGACTGGCGACGAGCACCGGGCCCAGCCCGGGCGTATAGACCACGGTCGCCGCGCCGTTGGCCGGAAAGATCGGCCCGCAATTGCCGCTGACGACCGTCATCGTCGCGGTGTTGACGGTGCAGGAAACCGGGGCCGCGCCGCCGAATGCGGACCCGGTCACGAAATACAGGTTCCCGCCGAGGCCCTGCACGGCGAAGCTCGACGTGCTCGCGGACCCAAGGGGCGGGGTCAGCGTCGCCCCGACCGTGCTGGTGCCAACCGTGGGAACCCCTGAGACGTTGAACGTGTAGGTGTTGCCGGCGGTGTCGAGGCTGGTGACATTGCCGAACGAATCGTAGGTTTCGGATACGATCGTCTGGGCCGACGCGACCGGGGCGAGCAACAGGCCCACCAATCCCAACGCGGCGGCGATCACCGCCGCGCGCCTGCCGCGTCTATATAGGTCCTGACCCAAGGATCCCTCCCCCAAAGGTCCGCGCCGTCCGGATTCGTCGCGCATGCCGATGATTGGCGTTTACTTCATCGCCGCGGAATCCCGCCGATTCGACTATTCTACACCTTACCCCACGGGCGCGAAATTTCAACCGAGTTGGTCAATACCGCGAGGTATTCTTGCTTTTTTGGTTATCGGCCGACGATGCTAGCGGGCGGCATTGGAGCGAGACCGATTCGGCCCGATCCCGCGGTCTCACCCGGCCAGATCCTCGGGCCGGAGCACGATCGGCACGCCGTGCGGGGTACGGTCCGCCGCGCGGTCCCAGGCATCGCGATAGCGAGCAAGCGCCGCGCGATCGGTCACGCCCTTCTCGGCGACGATGCGTTCGAGCGCCGCCAGCCAGTGCCGGTAATAGGTCTCGCCGGTGTCCCGATCGCCCTTTGCCTGGGCCCGCTTGATCTCGTCGGCGAGCGTTGCCGCCCATTCGCTCCAGTCGAACACCCCGCGCTCGTACAGCGCCAGCGCCAGGGCGAAGGCCTGGGCCTCCCACGGCTCGCGAAACACCGGGCGGTCGGGATCGTTCAGCAGCAATCGCGCGTCAGGCACGCTCATGCCGGCACGAGATACGGCTCGAACGCGTCGATCGAGACCGCGATCGACGGGTCGGCATCCTCGCCCCACAATTCGCGATTGGCGAACACCACGGTGTAGAGCCATTGCGGGTGCTCGCCCGCGCCGAGCGCGGCGGTGTCGGGAAACACATGGCAACCGCGCACCGCCTCGATCGTCCCGAGCTTGCCGCGGGCATAGCGCGGCAGCCGCGTATGGGTGGTCGGGTTAATGTTGCGCGTGCGCACCTCGTCGCCGATCCGGAACCGCGCCGGCGCCGGCGCCGGCCGTTCGAAATTGCCGCGGGTCAGCGGCTTGGCGACATCGCTCAGCGCGAGGGTGCGGTTGAGCCGCACGCCCGGATGCGCCGAATGGCCAGCGGCGATTTCGGCCTCGTCGACGAGGCCGTGCTGGATCAGCCGCCGTTCCAGCCCGAAAAACCACCGCCTGTAGTACGATGAGCCGAGATAGAGCAGCGGCGGCAAGGCTTCGAGCGAGGCGCGTCCGGCATCTATCGTCCACAGCCCGGCGAACCCCATCGCGCGCTGCATCGCCAATACGCGCCCTTCCCAATCCTCGTGGAACGGCGGCTCGTCGGGCTCGGTCTCGACCGGGCCGAACCCGTGCATCCCGCCCATGTCGTGGATCGTGTTGGTCATGACCCAGCCTCGGCCGGGGTTTTCGCGAGGCCGGTGCCGATCATGCTGTCGCGGGTCACCAGCGCGGCGAGCCGTTCCTCGGTCCAGCCCTCGGTGCCGGCGGGCCGCATCGGCAACACCAGAAACCGCGTCTCGGCGGTCGAATCCCACACCCGAATGCGGGCGTCGCCCGGCAGTGCGACACCGAACTCGGCCAATACGCCTTTCGGATCGATTACCGCGCGCGAGCGGTACGGCGCCGATTTGTACCACACCGGCGGCAATCCCAGCACCTCCCACGGATAGCAGGAGCACAAGGTGCAAACCACCATGTGGTGGACCTCGTCAGTATTCTCGACCGCGATCAGATGGCTGCCGACCGGACTGACGTGACCGAGCGAATTGACCGCCTCGGTCGCGTCGGCCAGCAATCGCCGCTTGAAATCGGGGTCGACCCAGGCGCGGGCGACGATGCGCGCGCCGTTATGCGGGCCGATTTCGGTCTCGAATGTCTCGACGATGCGGTCGAGCGCGGCCGGGTCGACATAGCCCTTTTCGGTCAGGATCGTTTCGAGCGCGCGCACCCGCAACTGCATCTCGGACAATTCGGAACCGTGCTCGTGCCCGTGCCCCTCGTCGTGCGACAAAGGGTCGTGCGGTGCTCGATCTGTGGGGGCCATTGCGGGACCTCGCCTCTGCGCGGATTTTGCGTCAACGATGGAGCGACGTTATCTCTGTATCGCTTTTTGCATAGGGGTTACAGACCTCGATAGAAAACATCCCCGCCGCAACCCAATTCGACCGCTGTTCCACCCCTTCGCGTGAACCGAATCGGCCGGTCAATGACCGCCGCCGATCTCGGCTACAGTGGTTCATCCTCGTATTTGTAGTTGAAGTCGCAATGGCTGGCGCCCTGCATGATCGTTTGCGTGCGGGTCAGTTTGAGGCGCTTGTCGTAGCCCTCGCAGAAGGTGCCGTCGCGCTGGCAAGAGAGCAGGTGGCCGATATCGCCGAGCCCCATCTCGCGGTACATCTCGGCATAGCGGCAGCGCGTTACATTAAAGACGTAACTCTCGGCGGTCTGCTCCTTGACCTCGACAACCAGGGCGTCGCCGAGGCGCCACTGCGCCTGGCGATCGATAAAGGTCTGCATCGACGTGTCGCCGCCGACCTGGGCGGCGAATTCGCCGGCCTGCTCGATCGAGGAACTCCGCACCGCACCGGCGACCGTTTCGCGGGCGACCGCATCGCCGTGGCTGAACTTCAGCGTATCGTACACGTGCTTTAAAATCGCCGCCTCGATCCGCCGGCGCTCGAGCATCGGGATCGGCGCGGTCGGGGTTGGTGCTGGGCTGGTCATGGGCCGGTCTCCTAGCCGCCGCTCGATCTGGTATTGAAGGCGCGAGAGTGCCTCGATTTCGGGCGCTGGACCAGATGCCGCGGCCGGGTATGCTGTGCGCGGCGACGACAGCGAGGTGAGGCGCGATGCCTGCGACCCAGACAAATGTCACGACCCCGGGAGGCTCGCCATCGCGGCCCCTGGTCGAGGGTCCGTCGGCGTGGATCGGCGCGGATATGCGCGGGCGCGAGGCGGAATGGAGCTACCGTCTGTCGCCCCCGGAGATCGCCGAGATCGAAGGGGCGGTAAAGGCGGTGCGAGCGCGCGGCCTCGATCTCGCCGATATCGGCCGCGAGGATTTTCCGTTGCCGACGCTCGGACCGGTGCTGGACCGGCTGCGCGCCGAGGTGCTGGACGGGCGCGGCTTTGCGCTGCTGCGCGGCGTGCCGGTCGCGGACCGGCCGATCGCCGAGAGCGCGACCGCCTATTGGGGCGTCGGCGCCCATTTCGGCAAGGCTCGCTCGCAGAACGCCAAGGGGCATCTGCTCGGGCATGTCTACGACCTCGGCGGCGGGCTCAGCGCGACCAACCCCAATCTGCGCAGTTACGCGACCGCCGAACGCCAGAACTTCCACATCGATCGCTGCGACGTCGTCGCGCTGTTGTGCCTGCGGCGGGCGAAATCGGGCGGGCTTTCGGCGCTCGTCAGCTCGATGAGTGTGCACAACGTCATGGCGGCGCGCCGGCCCGATCTATTGGACCGGCTGTACCGGCCGTTCCCGATCGACCGGCGCGGCGAGGTGCCGGAGGGCAAGGCGCCGTTCTACGAAGCGCCAGTGTTCAACCAATACGCCGGGTATCTCTCGGTATTGTATTCCCGCCTCCATATCGGTTCGGCGCAGCGGTTTCCCGAGGCGCGGCGCCTCACCGCCGAGGATATCGAGGCGCTCGACATGCTCGCCGAACTGGCGGGAGACCCCGAGTTGCGGCTCGACATGAATTTCCTGCCGGGCGATGTCCAATTCCTGCACAACCATACGATATTGCACGCCCGCTCGGCCTATGAGGATTGGCCCGAGACAGAGCGCAAGCGGCATTTGCTGCGCCTGTGGCTCGCGCCGCCGGACGCTCGGCCCCTGCCGCCAGTGTTCGCGGAATGCTACGGCGGCGTCACGATCGGCGATCGCGGCGGCATCATCTGCAAGGGAACCCGCCCGCACGCGCCACTCGCGCCAGGCTGAGCAACGACGCGTCCACAGGAGATCAACGATGCCGACCTCTCTTTACGTTTGCCTGCAAGACGACAACAAGGTCGCTTCCTTCGCCCTGGATGCCGACACCGGCCGGCTCACGCCGCAGGCCGAGGTGCCCGCCGCGGGGCCGTCGGTGATGGCGATTAGCCCAGACCGGCGCACGCTGTATGTCGGGCACCGCACCCAGCCCGCGATCGCGAGTTTCCGGATCGACCCGCGCACCGGCGGGCTGGCCTTGCTGGGAACGGTCGCGACGGCGCACGCGCCGACCTTTCTGGCCCCCGACCACACCGGCAGGTATTTGCTGTGCGCCTATTACCAGGGCGCGGGCGCGGCGGTGCATCCCGTCGGGGCCGACGGCGCGGTTGGCGCCCCGCCCGTCGACTCGGTGACCACGGCCAGCGGCGCGCATGCGATAGCGACCGACCCATCCAACCGGTTCGCCTTTGTGCCGCACATCGCCCGCCTCAACGACAACGTCCTGGAGCCGCCGAAGGAGAACCCGGGCCCCAATATGATCTTGCAGTTCAGGTTCGACGCGCAGACCGGCCGTCTGACCCAGAATTCACCGTTCCGGATCGAGCCGGCGGAACGCCTTGGCCCGCGCCATTACTGCTTTCATCCGTCCCAGGATCTCGTCTATTTCTCCAACGAACAGGGCTGCAGCGTCACCGCCTATCGTCTGGACCGCGCGACCGGCACCCTCGCCGCCGCGCAAACCATCACGACCTTGCCCGACGGTTACACCGCGCGGAACACCTGTTCCCAGATTCACCTGACCGCTACGGGGCGCTTTCTGTACGTGGGAAACCGCGGTCACAACAGCATCGCCGGCTTCGCCGTCAACGCCGCCACCGGGCAGTTGACGGCGATCGGGAGGGTGCCGACCGAGGCGGTCCCCAGCGCCTTCGCCGTGGACCCGGCGGGGAATTTCGTCTTCGTCGCGGGCACCGCGTCCGGCCGCCTGGCTTCGTACCGGATCAACGGCGAAACCGGCGCGCTGACGCCCCTGGCGACTTATGACGTGGGCCAGCGGCCCGCCGCGGTGCTGGCGGCGCGCCTCGGCGTTTAGAGCGGCGCGTTCCCGCCGGAATGCCCTCCTGTCACCGCGTCGCCGCCCGCGCGCGGATTTTGTCGAGGTCGGGCATGTTGCTGGCCGACACGGCGCCCAACCGCGATCCCTTGGTCACCGCGAGCGCGGCGACCGCGGCCTCGTTTTCGGTGATCTTCGCCATGATCGCTTCCTTGGCGCGGTCGAAGACGCCGCGGTTGTTGCTGACGAAATCCTGCGATCCGCGCAAGCCGGAGAGATAGCCGTTGATCTCGGGTACGACGTAACGGGCCACCATGTCCCAGCTGCGCATCGTGTTTTCCGGGTTGGCCCAGTCGTGGACGAAGCCGACGACGGTGCCGAAGCCGCCGCTGACCTCAAGCACCGACTTGATCCGGGCGACCAGATCGTCCGGGGTGCCGATCGTCGCGGTGGCGCCATCCCCGAAAGCGGTCTTGTCGACTGCCTCGTCCGGATCGGTAAAGGCCGTCGCGCCGGGGCGCTGCAGGGTCCCGACGATATAGTGGTTGTGGTGGCGCATCAGCCCCTCGCGGGCTTCGGCGCGCGCCTTTTCCCGGGTCTCGGCGATGTGCCAGCTTAAGAGCACGCGCCAGTTCTTGCGATCGACCGTCTTGCCGTGCTTGGCGGCGGCGGCCTCGGCGAAGCCCCATTGCGTCGGCAGCGAGTTCAAGCCCTCGCTCGACAGCGAGCCGATCGAGATGACCCCGGCGCCGTGCTTGCCGGCGAGGGTCATGCCCGACGGGCTGATCTGCGAGGCGACGGCGAACGGCATGTCCTCTTGCAGTGGCAACAGCTGCAACGCCGCGTCCTGCATCGTGAACCACTCGCTTTTCGCCGTCACCCGTTCGCCGTTGAACAATCGCCGGATGATGCCGATCGCCTCGTCCTGGCGGTCGCGCTGTGTCATCGGATCAATGCCGAGCGTGTGCGCGTCAGAGGCGAGCGCGCCCGGGCCGGACCCGAAGATCGCTCGCCCGCCGGTCATGTAGTCGAGCTGCACCATGCGCTGCGCGACGTTGAACGGGTGGTGATAGGGCAGCGAGACGACCCCGGTGGCGAGCTTGATGCGCTTCGATCGCTCGCCCGCCGCCGCCAGGAACATTTCCGGCGAGGCGATCATTTCCCAGCCGCTCGAATGGTGCTCGCCGCACCAGAATTCGTCGTAGCCGAGACGATCCAGTTGTTCGACGAGGTCGAGATCGCGGCGGAACTGCAACATCGGATGCTCGCCGACCGGATGGTGCGGGGCGAGGAACGCGCCGAAATTCAGACGCGGCATAAGCGGGTCTCCTGTGGAATTATGGTGAGGGAGCGATGGCCCACGGGTTCGACGCTATACACCCTCGACGATCCGCAGATCGCGATCGACGGCCTTGCCGAGGACCTTGAGCGCGGCCTGATACCCGTCGCCGTCGTGAGCCGCGACGGCCTGCGCGACGCTATCGAATTCGACGATCACGACCCGCTGGATCAGACCGGCTTCGTACGCTTTCGCGGCGGTTCCCCGAGCCAGGAAACGCCCGCCGGCGGCCGCAATCGCTGGACCGGCGAGCTTGGCGTAACCCGCCAATGCATCCGGGTCCGAAATCGCGCGGTAGGTCGCCACCCAATACGCCTTTGCCATGATCATCCCCATTTCCACGCATCCGCGCGAGCGTATCCCGAGTGAAGCCGTTCGCCAAATCGCGGCTTATCGGCCCCGCGCCAACGGCGCGGGTCAAAACCAGCAGACGGTCGAAAATGGTGGGCGCGACTGGGATTGAACCAGTGACCCCTACGATGTCAACGTAGTGCTCTCCCGCTGAGCTACGCGCCCGTTTCCCTTACCCCGGTCGGGGGGCCGGAACGAGGGCGAGGATGTAGCCGAAACGTTTCCTTTGGGCAAGCAAACGCCGCACTCCACGCATCAGATCCTGCCGGGCAGGGGACTCGACCCGCCCCGGCGGCGGCTGGGTAAAGAAAAGGCTGGCGTCCCGCCGGCGCCGGAATGACGATGGCGGCGGGCGCTGGTGCGGAGGCGAGGGGACGGATGCGGATCGGATGGTGCGTCGCGGCGGCGGTCGCGGCCATGGTCGTCGGTGCGGCGGCCGGCGCGGCGCCGAAGAACGAGTACAACGACAAGCTGGTGAATCTGTCGCCGGGCGATCGCGCCGCCAAGCTCGCCGAGGTGATCGGCTCGTGGTGCGTCGGCACCTCGACCTTTCTGATGGGGATATCAGAGAGCGGTCCGGAACAGGGCTACGCGTATTGGAGCCTGCGCTGCCTCGACGGCCGCAGTTTCGCGATCCAGATCGACCCGCAGGGTGGCGGCGCGGCGGTCGATTGCGAGACCTTGAAGGAACAGAGCGGGGGCCGCGATTGCTTCAAGAAGTTTTGAGGCACGGCAGCCCTCACCAGCGCAGCGGCTGGCGACAGACCGAGTACCACAGGCCCAGATTCTGCTCCTTCCATTTCGGGTCCGCGCAGTCCTTTTTGAGCACATCGGCCGAGGGGGTTCGGTCGGCGGCCGCGCTCTTGTCGTCGGAGCAGCCGCTCGCCGCGATCACCATCAGCAGCACGGCAAATGCCGGTCCCACCATCGCCCCTCGCGCTCCCTGCGACGCCGTCGGCGCCGGTGCACTGAAATCCGGCTGAATGTAGCCCGCCAATCCGCAAAAATCAGGTGCGGCATCATCGCTTTGGCGGCGATGATGCGTTCGGGATCGCCAAATCAGAGGAATCCGCTGTGGATCTGATCGTTCGCAACGCCCGAATCGTGGCGGACTCCGCCGCTCCACAGGGGCCGGAAATTCGGGATATCGGCGTCGAGGGAGGGCGAATCACCACGATCATGCCGAGCCTCGGCGTCGCGGCCGAGACCTACGACGCGGCCGGAAGGCTGGTCTGCGCCGGGTTTGTCGAGACCCATATTCACCTCGACAAATCCCGCATCATCGACCGCTGCGCGCCGGAGAGCGGGCGCGACGCGCGGGCCGTCGCCCGGGTCGCCGCAGTGAAGCCCGGGATGACCATCGAGGACGTGCATGCCCGAGCCCGCCAGACGCTCGAACAGGCGATATTGCACGGAACGACGCGCATGCGCACCCATGTCGAGATCGATCCGCAAATCGGATTGCGCGGCTATGAGGGCGTCGCGGCACTGATCGACGAATACAAATGGGCGATCGACCTCGAACTCTGCGTGTTTCCGCAAGAGGGGCTGACCAACAACCCCGGCACCGATGAATTGATGGTCGAGGCGTTGCGCCGCGGCGCCCGCGCGGTCGGCGCGGCGCCCGGCTACGACACCGACCATCCCGGCCAGATCCGCCGGGTGTTCGAGATGGCCCGCGAATTCGACGTCGAGATCGACATGCACCTCGATTTCGGCAACACGCCTGACGACATGGACATACACCTGGTCTGCGACCTGACCGAGCAGTTCAAGCTCGGCGGCCGGGTCGCGGTCGGTCATGCAACCAAACTGTCGCTGCTGCCGCCGGACGCGCTAAAGCGGATCGCGCGGCGCCTCGCCGATGCTGGAGTCGCGGTGACGGTGTTGCCGGCGACCGACCTATTCCTGATGGGGCGCGATCAGGACCACAGCATCCGGCGCGGCGTCGCCGACGCCAACGTGCTGGTCGAGCACGGGGTCAACTGCTCGATCTCCAGCAACAACATCCTCAACCCGTTCACCCCGTTCGGCGATTGTTCGCTGATCCGGATGGCCAACCTGCACGCCAACATCCTTCAGATCAGTCATCGCGAGCGCCTGCGCGAGTGCTTTCACATGCTGACCGCGCGCTCGGCCCGGCTGCTGAACCTCGCCGATTACGGCATCGCCGTCGGCAACCCCGCCGACTTCGTCGTCATCGACGCCGAGACACCGGAACAGGCGGTCGCCGAACTGCGCGAGCCGGTCGCGGCGTTCAAACGCGGCCGGCGGACCGTGACCCGCCACCTGCCGGAACTCCACCCGCCCGAGTAAATCCGGGAAGGCGGCTCGCTACGAGACGGCGGGTGCTACCGCACCTCGCCGAGCGGCGGCATGCGCAGCACGCCCGCGTCGACGAAGACCGAATCCAGCCGCTCGAACAGGCCGAGCAGCGCCGTCACCCGCCCGCCGATCGTCCCCGCGGTGACGGCATCGCGCTCGGCACCGAACAGCCGCTCGTAGAGCTCCGCCGCCGCCCCTTTCTCGCGCGGGAAGACGACGAGCTTGACCGGCGCATCCTCGGGGATCTTCGCCGCTTCCCTGGCCAGCCGCAATGCCACGGCATAGCCGCCTACCGCGTCGACCAGGCCGTTTTCCTTGGCTTCCTCGCCCGACCAGACCCGCCCCTTGGCGATCGCCTCGACCGCTTCGGGCGTCATCTGCCTGCCGTCGGCGACATGCGCCTTGAACCCGCGATAGATGCGATCGAGCGCATTCTCCAGTCGCAGCCGCGACTCAGGCGAGAACTCCCGCGCCACGCTGAACATCGCCGCGTTGGCGCCGCGTTGCGCGGTGTCGACGGTGACGCCGAGTTTCCGCAGCAGCCCGGTCAGCACCAATTTACCGGCGATCACGCCGATCGACCCGGTCAGGGTCGCCGGCTGGGCGACGATCTTGTCGGCGGGCGCGGCGATGTAATACCCGCCCGAACCGGCTAGGTCGCCCATCGACACGATGACCGGCTTGCCCTGCCGGCGCGCCCGCATGACCTCGCGCCACACCGTCTCGGAGCCGACCGCCGAGCCGCCGGGGCTGTCGATGCGGAACAGGATCGCGCGAACTTCGCTGTCGCCGACGGCCTGGCGGAACGCGGCGGCGACCTTGCGCGCGTTGAGCCCCCCGCCGGCGCCGAGCGGGTTCACCGCGCCGCCTTCGCGGGTAATCATTCCGGTGCCGTAGATCAGCGCGATCTCGGTGCCGCTCTGGTGCGGGCGCCCGGCGGCGTCGAGATAGCGTGACAATGCCACCAGTTCCGCGGCCGATCCGGCCTGCCGCCGCGCCTCGCCGATCGCCTCGTCACGATAGCCGGTGCGGTCGACGAGACGCGCCTCCCTGGCCTCGTCGGCGAAGAACGGACCGCGGTCGATCAGCCCGCGCAATTCGGCCTCGGAGAATTTGCGCGCGGCGGCGATGTCGCGCACGATCTGACCGTCGAGCGAGGTCAACAGCGCCTCGATCGCCTCGCGCTGCGGCGCCGGCATCGCGTCTTCGGTAAAGCTGTTCATCACCGTCTTATATTCGCTGCGGCGCTCGAAATCGGCGGCGATGCCCAGCCGGTCGAGCGTGCCGCGCAGGAACGGCACCTCGGTGTAAAGCCCGGTCAAGCCGACCCCGCCCATCGGCTGCAACCAGATCTGGTCGAACGCGGTGGCGAGGTAATAGGGCCGGGTGCCGGGCCCGAACTCGCCGAACGTTTCGGCGAAGGCGATCGCGAACTTGCCCTTGGCGCGGAACGCGCTGATCGCGTCGCGCACCTCCTGGGTCTTGGCCAGGCCGAGCGCGTCGTCGCCGAGATGGGCATAGAGCCCCTTGACCCGCGTGTCGTCGCCGGCGCGTTCGATCGCGTCGAGAACATCGCGCAAATTCGTCTTGGCGCCGAACAGGATTCGCGTCAGCGGGTCGTCGCCCGGCCCCTCGGCGAGATCGCGCGACAGGTCGACATTGAGCACGATCGTGCCGGGCAGTTCCGGCGCGACCGGTCCCATCCGCAAGGCCACGACGACGATCGCGACGACGGCGAGAAACGCCAGGACGCTGAGTCCGCCGATCACCGCTAAAGAACCGACCACAAAGCGACGCATGCGATTTCCGTCCGCTCGACAAAAGCGCAGTACGGTCTTTTAGAGCATCTCGGGCGGCTTGGCGCGCCTGGACGAGGTCGCGCCCGGTCATCGGCGACGCGGCCGGCAATATCAATCGGCGGACGCGGCCAGGTAGTAGTCGACAAACTCTTCCCACGCCCGCGCTTCGTCCCAACCCAGCGCCGCGGCCTCGGGCGGATCGGTGTTGATCCGCACCGGCGGCTCGGAAAATTCGACCTGCTCGCTGAATTCGAGCGCGCAGGGGAATCCGAGGCGGGCCGCCGCCTCGCCGCGCACGCGCGCGGCGAAGGCCCCCTGGCTTTCGGGATAGCCGCTCGGACCGCGGCGGCGCGTCGCGCCGGGTGCCGGCGACTCCGCGACAAACGCGGCATACGCCTTGGCGAGCAACCCGACATGGATATTGTCGCGGACATACCGCGGCGTCTGCACACGGGCAATCTCGCGCTTAAGCCAGGCGCGCATCAGGTAGCCGGTGAAGCGCGGCTCCTCGTACGGGCCAAACGGGTTGGGAATGACGAATTTCTCGAAGGTGAAGCCTTCGCGCTCGGTGTAGAAAGCGGCGGCGGCGGCCGTCAGTCCCTTCGACAGGCCGTAGGGACTGAAGGCGCGCAGCGGTGCGGACCCCGCGCCCTCATCCTGCTCGAACACACTTCCGGTCAGCACCAAGCGGCGGCATCCGCCCCCCTTCAGCGCGCGCAGCACCGCGGGCAGCCGATGCAGATTGGCCGCCGCCGCGCGGTAGGGGTCGTAATCTGGATTGCGATAATCGCCGACCTCGGCGCCGTGGTGGCACAGCACGTCGAACTCGCCCCGCGCCAATGCCAGAAAAGCGTCATTTCCAAAGGCGCAGCCATAATGGGGCTCGCATAATTGGCCGATCAACCGGGTGCGCTCGGCGCGCACGCCCTCGTATCGGCCGTCGCCACGGAAGGCCGCCACGACTTCGTGCCCGGCGGCCCTTAGTTCACGGACAAACCAGTAGCCGGTAAACGAACTCGCCCCGGTGAACAGAATGCGCATCGCCGCGATTCAACTCCCGAGATGCCACGCCGGATCGAAATCGCGCTGTTGCGCGTCCTTGTCCGAGATCACGCGAGGCGGCGCCGGCCAGCGTATGTCGAAGCGAGGATCGTTCCAGCGCACGCCGCGTTCGCTGTTGGGCGCATAAAAGGCCGACACTAGGTAGAATGCCTCGGTGTCCGCGGCGACGGTCAGAAATCCGTGCGCGAACCCGCGCGGCACATACATCATCGAGCGGTTTTCGGCGGTCAATTCGGCGCCGAAGCTGTACCCGAATGTCGGCGAGCCCGGACGCAGATCGAGGATCGCGTCCCACAGCGCGCCGCGCAGGCAGCGCACCAGCTTGACCTCGGCCGCGTCGCCGACCTGGTAGTGCATGCCCCGCAACGTTCCCAGATCCTTGCTCAGCGAGTTGTTGATCTGGACGAACCGGGTTTCTAGCCCGGCCGCGGCGAATTCCCGCTCGCAAAAGACACGGGCGAAAAAACCGCGCTCGTCCTCCCGCTTGTCCAACTCGATCAGATAGGCCCCCGCGAGCAGTGTCGGAACGAATCGCATCATCGGCCTCTCAAGCCGTGACCTGTTCGGACGGCGCCGCGACCCGGTCGAGCCGATGCCGCAAGGTGCGCAGCCGCACGAACTGGTCGCCGTCGAAATCGGCCGCCGAGAAGCCATGCTTGCGGTATTGCGCGAGCAGTTCCTCCATGCCGGTGGCGAGCCTGTATTCGAGCCGGAAATCGGGCAGCAGGCGACCGAGCTTGCCGAAATCCACACGGTAGTCGCGCGGGTCCTTCCCGACCTCGCCGGTGTAGACGATGCTGGCGGTCGGGACCAGTTTCTGGACCAGGTCCGCGACATCGCGAACCTGATAATTCTCGGCGTCGCCGCCGACATTGACCGCTTGATCGTGGATCGCCGAACGCGGCGCCTCGAGAAACGCGACAAACGCCCGCGCGATATCCTTGCAATGGATCAGCGGGCGCCACGGCGTGCCGTCGCTCATAATGCGGATATCACCCTTGGCGACGGCACAGGCGAGCAGATTGTTGACCACGAGGTCGATGCGTAGCATCGGCGAGTGACCGTAGGCGGTGGCGTTGCGCAGATAGGCCGGCGAAAAATCGTCGTCGGCCAGAGGCGAAATGCCCTGCTCGGCGACGATCTTCGATTCGGCGTAGACCGACACCGGGTTCAGCGCATCATCCTCGCGCAGCGGCCGACCCTCGGTCCTACCGTAGATCGAGCAACTCGACGAAAACAGATAACGGCTCACCCCGGCCGCCTTGGCGGTCTGGGCCAAGATAATCGATCCGCGCGCATTGATGGCGCGGGTGATCTCGGGGTCGAGGTCGCCCATCGGGTCGTTCGAGATCGCGGCGAGTTGCATGACGCAGTCGAACCCCTCGAGGTCATGCCGCGTCAGCGAGCGGACATCGCGCGCGATCTCGCGATCCGGTTGGGGCATCGGCTCCCAGGCGCACCCCGAGAACAAGTCGAGATCGCACCCGGTGACGTGATGGCCGGCCTCTTTCAGCAACCCGATCAGATGCGCGCCGATATAGCCGCGGTGACCGGTGACCAGAACTTTCATGCCCACACACCTCTGTTGCGCCGAGTTTCAGCGGGGACTCGGCCGCCCGGGAATAACCGCATTCAAGCGATCAACGGAGCTTCGCGGCCCACGGCGCGTTGCCGGATTCCCACAATTTGGTCAAGGATTCATGATCGCGTTGCGTGTCCATGCAGGCCCAAAACGACTGATGCTGGAACACCGCCAACTGGCCATCCCGCGCCAGACGAGCCAGGGGCTCGCGCTCGAGGACGCAATCCTCGCCAGATGACAGATAATCCTGCATCCCCCGCCGGAAGAAGAAATACCCGCCGTTGATCCAGGCCGAGTGCAATTCCGGCTTTTCGATGAACTCGATAAGTTGGCCCGCCTCGATCCGAAACTCGCCGAACCGCGACGGTGGGTTCACGCCGAGCACGGTGCCCAATTTATTGTGGCTCAGGTGGTAATTCAGCTCGGACTCGAGATCCGCGTCGGTCAGGCCATCGCCATAGGTGACCGCGAAATGCTCCGCGTCGCCGAGATATCGCGCGGCGGCCCGGGCGATCCGGCCGCCGGTCATCGTCGATTCGCCGGTATAGGCCAACGTCACCTTCCAATCGCAGGAATGGTCGACACTATGAACCTCGACCGAATTGGTCTTCAGTTCGATCGTCGCATCGCTATTCATCGCGTAGAAATTCAAGAAATATTCGCGAATGGTCTCACTCTTATACCCCATGCACAAAACGAATCGCCTGAACCCAAAGCTGGAATAATATCGCATGATGTGAAGAAGAATCGGATCGCTGCCAATCTGTACCATTGGTTTCGGACGAAATTCGGTCATCTCCTTGAGACGAGTTCCCAGTCCCCCGCAGAGAATAAACACTGGAATTTCAGCGCGATTCAACGAAACCTCCCGCGAATCTACCCTTGGAGACATGGGTTTATACCGTCAGAGCCGGACCTTGTGAATTGGCTCGCGTCGCGGCCGGCCCCCCAACTTTGCCGGGAAACTCTCGGGTGGATCGGCATTTCATTCCTATATCCAAAACGTTCACGAAGATTGAACTGATCACCGGAACCGCGCTGGTGGTCGGCGCTTATCCTCACAGTCGCGATTATTCTATAAATCCGATGATGGGTCCTTCGGAATCGCCCGCCGTCGCCGAAGCGGCGCCAGTCGACGCGACATGCGATCGTGGCGGTTCAATCTTGGCCGCCTGTATTTCCGCCTGCCGTTCAAGCTGGGCGAGCGCGGCTGAGCGGTCCATCAGCTCAGCCCGCAGGGCGGCCAGCTCCGCCCCAGCGGCTTCCGCCGCGGCGTCACGCTGATCCAGCGTCGCCCGCACCGCCTCCAACACGGTCAGGGCCTCGGCCGCCTGCCGCACCGCCGCGCCGAGCGCGGCGTCGCGCGCGATGAATTCTTCTCGCAGCCTGTTCAGTTCCGCCTCGGCCGTGGCCGCCGCCTTGCCGCGGCGGGCGGCGGCCTGTTCTGAACGGGCGAGGTCGTCCTTCACCCCGGCCAGCCCGCTCTGCAACGCGGCGAGTTCCGCACGCGTATCTTCCAACGCCGCCTCCCGCCCGGCGACCGACTGCTCGGCCACATCGCGGGCCGCATCAGCCTGTTGCCGGTCGGCCTCTGCCGAGGCCAGCGCGGTATTCGCGACCGCGAGATCGGCGCGCAGCGCGGCGATCTCGCGCTTGCTCTTGCGCTCGGACGCCTGTCGTTCGCTTGCCTCCCGCTTGGCGACGGCGAGCTCTGCCTGGGCGGCTTCCGCGGTACGCGAATGTTTGGCGGCATCCGCCTGGACCTCGGCATAGGCATCGCCGATTTCGGCGAGTTCGACTTCGGCTCTTGCCAGCCGCGCCGCCAAATCTTCCGCTTGCTCGGTTGCTTCGACCAGGGCGATGCTGCGGGCGGCGAGCTCGCCGCGCAGCGAAGCGAGCCCCGCGCGGCTTGCCCGGCCGGCTTCATTCTGGTCGGCGACGACTTGGTTGGCAGCTTCGAGTGCCGTCGACGTACTCGTGAGCGCGGCTTCGACCTCCCGCAACCGCAGCGCCGCCGCCTCAGCCCGGAGAGTGGCGGCGGCAAGAGCAGTTTCAAGAGCAGTCTCGCGCTCGCGCAGTTCGCCCCGGGCGAGTTCAAGCTCTGCGGCGGCCCGTTCCACCGCCTCGCCGCGTTCGGCGGCGTCGCGCTCGGCCCGCGCGAGCGCATCGCCGGCGGCGGCGCGCGCCGCTTCCGCCAGTTGCAGTTGCCCAGCCAACCCATCGGCACGGCGGGTCTCAGCGGCGAATCTCGCACTGGATCTCGCGCTTTCGGCTCCAGCTTCTTCCAGTCGGCCGGCCAGGTTCTCGGCATGTTCGGTCGCCGCGACCAGCGCCGCGCCATGCGCCGCCAGTTCGCCCCGCAGCGATGCAAGCCCGTCCCGGGATTTCTCGAGCGCCGCGTCCCGGTCCGCGACTTCCTGCCGGGCTTGGGCTAGAGCGAAAGCACCTTCGGCGAGTTGACCGCGTAGCACGGCCAGCTCGGCCCGTGCCTCGTTGCGCTCGGTAGTCTGCTGGTCGGCGCGAGCCAGAGCCGCGTCGCGCTCGGCGAGCAGGCTTTCCGATTGCTGCAGCCGCGACGCCATGTTCCGGGCCCGTTCCGTGGCCTCGGCGAGGGCCGAATCCCGCTCGGTGAGCGCATCCCGCAGCGCGACCAGTTCGGCGGCCTCGGCGGCCGCCGTGCTATGGCTCAGCGCCGCTTGGGCGCGCGCCGCCTCGTGCTCCGCGTCGCGAACGCCGGCGACCAGCCGCGACAGCTCGCCGATCTGGCCTTCGAATGCCCGGCTGAGCTGCTGGAAGGTGATGAATTGGTTGACGATAACGCCGACGTGGTCGCGAACCGCGGCCTCGTGTTCAAACCGTTGCGCGAGTTTATAAAACGAGCGGATCAGCGGCTGACGTGCATCCCGGCCGCCAAGGGCGTCATGCCTCAGTTCGGGATCGACGATGCCGGTGACCGCGCTAAGCAGGTCGGCTCTCGACTGATCCCAGCGAATATTAAGAAATTGCTGCAGTTTTTCGACATTCTCCATCGGTTCATTGAACCAGCTCTCATATTCTATCGTACAAATCTCGTGATCGCGAAGATTGCGGAAGATATCGATCATATAGGTAAACCAGCGGTACTCACCCAATTCAACCGGCAGTTTGTCTCTCTGATGGAGGGAACGAGCGACCGCGGCGGGATTTCGCAAACAGAGCACGAATTTGGGGCTGACGCCGAGCTCTCGTAAAACCTGGTGCCACACCGGCAGGAGCTTTGCCGTCCGGGGATCTTTGAATCCAAACAGCGCCTGATCGCCCATCCGCTGTTTCACAAACGCCGTGATCTCGCGCTGGATGGATCGCACGGCGGGATCGGCCCACCATGCGGTCGGCATCTGGAAATCATGAAGTGCCGATCCATATCCGCGATCGAACAGACCCAATATCCGCTCGTGCAGTTCGACGATTTCGCGGCGTTCCCATAGCCCCTCTTCGTTGCCGCGTTCGGCCCAGAACTCATCCGCCATGTCGACCCCGAGCACGCCCAGCATGTGCGAGCACAGCGACGTACCGCTGCGATGCATGCCCAGCACAATGACAAGCGTTCCGGCCTGGTCGGTCACGGATGCGCGGGCCGCCGGGACTGTCGACGGGGATTCGATCAGAGTCCGCCCGGAAGCGTTCCCCGTTAAGGCCATTAAAGAATCTCCATGCCCCCTTTATCCCCGAGCCGGGCGAGTAAAATCCACCAAAACTTGGCGGCGTCCTTGGTCATTGGTCGAACCAGGTATTGTATCGTGTCGGGCGGGTATACATTGCTCTGTACCGGCAATGCCTATGGCATTTTATCATCGCGATGTTGTACGACCCAGTAAACCAGCGCGGGCGCCGCTGATGCTCGGTCGGCAGCCGGGCTAGACGTTCGCCCGTGCGAATCATTCACCAAACGCACGCCGCGGTGACCGAGAAGCGGGCCATCAAGCAGCGGGGAAAACGAAAACCATGCGGGCCGACGGCGGAAGCAATTCGCAAAAGGGGCGACCGCTCCGCGCCCGGGGATCGATCCGGGACGGGGCGTCCGGGCCGACGGCCGAGCCGGCGATCGCGGCGATCGATCATGCGCGCGAGGCGCTGGCGGGTTGCCTCTCCATCCTCGAATCGGAAGCCGGACTGCGCGCGGCGCAGGCGGAACAGATCTCGGTCCAGATTAGGCAAGCCGCGGCGGATCGCCGCCGTGCCGGGGCCGAAAGGCTGCGTCTCAACCAGAAACTCGACGGCTTTTCGGCGACGATCGCCCGCGCCCTGGAGCGCCACGAGAGCACGTCGCCGCCGTGGGCGCAGTTATCGCCCCGAACCACGGCGGCCGCGCCGACGCCCGACACCCAGACCGAAGGCGGCTCGGCGGCGATATTCGCCGAGCCGCTCGCGCGTGCAAACCGCCGCGTCTCGGACCTCGCCGATAACGCGGCCAAACTCGAATTGTCGAACCAGGCCAAACAATCGCAATTGACGCACCTGCGGACGCAACTTTCCCGGTTGCGCGGCGAAACCGCCTCGCTCGAACAACAAATCACCAAACTGACCAGCGACAACATCGCTTTGCGAGCGCGAAGCGCGACGCAGGCCGAGCATGTCCGTGCGTTCCAAGGCAAATCCAACCGATTTTCCAACGGCGAGTTTTGGCAGCTGCGTTTCCTGTTGGCGCGCTGCCACGAGTTCGAAGCCTATGGCGAGCGCGTCGGCTACCAACCCAGCCGGGTCTTGGCGCTGGTATTGCTGGCGGAGATCACGGCTCAGCGCGGCGTGTCCGACGAAATCAAGGCGCATGCCCGCCGGATCGTCGATCTGTTCGATCCGATCTACTACCTGAGCCAATACCCCGATGTCGCTGTGAGCGGGACCAACCCGCTGTTCCATTACGTCACCGTCGGGCATCAAGCGCGCCGGAGGCCGAGCCTGCTGTTCGACGTGGACTATTATCTCGATCAGGCGGGCGCGCTGCGGACCGACCCGCTCGCGCACTACGTGACCCACGGCGTCGCCGAAGGCCACAAGCCCCACCCGCTGTTTGACGGTAATTTCTACAGGCAAACCTCTCCTGACGTTGCCGCCGACAAGGTAAACCCGCTGTTCCACTATCAGGTTTGGGGGGCCCGAGCGCGGCGCGACCCGTCACCGTTGTTCGATACGCAATACTTTCTGGAATCGAGCGCGCTCGGCGCGTTATCAGAAAACCCGCTCGAAGACTATCTACTGCAGCCGCATGGTTCGGGAGCGGACCCTCACCCGTTGTTCTCGGCCGAATATTTCGAGGTCCAGGCGGGCATCGACGCCTTCGCGGACGCGCCGCTGGTCGTCTATCAGAAACGGCGCGATCTGTGGGCAACGGTGTCGCCCCATCCGTTGTTCGATGTCGATTACCTGCACGAGCGGTTCGACGGCATGGGCGTCTCGATCCCCGAGGGTATGTCGCCGCTGGAATTCTTCTGCCGCGCCGGCCGGCAGTTCGATCTCGGCTCGCACATCCTGTTCGATGCCCTGCTTTATCGCTACCAGATCGAAGAGGAACTGGGACGCAAGCTGACGCAGCCGTCGATTATCGACTATCTGAAGACCGGCTACAAAGATAAGACCGTGCTGCCCAACATGCTGTTCGACCCCCAAATCTATCTCAACCGTAATTCCGCGATCGTAGTTGGACCAGAGCTGATCCATTATTGTCTTGAGGGAGATCGCAGGGGATTTTATTGTCACGAACTGTTCTGTGCCGCGACCTACAACGCGGCTCGAACCGACGGTACCGGGATGACGGCGCTGGAGCATTTCATTCGTTCGCCGTCGGATCGGGCGCCGTTGCCGCATCCGGCTCTCTCGCGGCCGTTCGACGGCAGGGTGACCCAGTGGATCAAATCGGTGATCGCCTCGACCGGAGAGGTCGATCCCGATTTCTATCGCCAGAGCCACCCGGATTTGGCGGGGCTCAACGACCGGGCCGTGATCCGGCATTATCGCACGCTGGGCAAGGATGAAGGCCGGTTCGCGTCGCCGCGACACCTGGTCAAGGGCATGGGCCTGCGCATCCGTGATCTGCCGATCGGCTTCTCCGCCGAGGAATATCTCCGCTTCAATCCCGATCTGTTCGCGCTCGGTAATGATTTTTCGGCTCTGTTCAGCCATTACTTGACCACCGGGCGGCTGGAAAACCGCAGCATCGGCCGCTGGCAGTTTCATCTTTCGGCGACCGGCGACCTCGATTTGCCCGCGGTCACCGCGCCGATCGACCTCGACAGCGACGTGGCGCGGGTGGATGTGTGCCTGCTGATGCACATTTTTTACGACGATTTGTGGCCTGAGCTCGCCAGTTTTGCCCGGAACTTCGACGTCGTCTCCAGAGACCTGTTCATCAACGTCGTCGACGCCGCGTGGACGCCCCGCTTTCATCGGGAAATCCACGAATTGTGTCCGGACGCGTTCGTGCAACTGTCCAACGACAACGGGCGAGATATTGGCGGCTTTATTCGCCTGCTAGACAATGTCGAGTTCGAGAAATACGAGCTGTTCGCCTTCATGCATTCCAAGAAAAGCCCGCATATCGCCAGCGAAAGGGCTACCCACTGGCGCCGCCAGCTGTTGACCGCATTCGCCGGCAGCCGCGAGGTCGTCAACGAATGCGTGGCGATGTTCCGCGAGGATCCGACCGTCGGATTGATCGCCTCGGCCGATTGGCGGGATACCGATCTCGGCGATAACGCCGAGCATTATCATCGGCTTCTCGATCTATTCGAGATCGACGAGGAGCACCGGAACCCCGAATACGTGTCGGGAACGATGTTCATGGTCCGGTCCGATATCGTTCAGCGCCTCTACCAACGGCTCAAGGATGTCGAGTGGGAGTATGGCGGCAACAAGGACGTAGAATTTCACCGTGACGGCCAGATCGCGCACGGGGTGGAGCGGATAATCGGCAATTTGCTGCGTCAGATGGGCTACCGGATCGTGTGGAGGTAGCACGGTGAGCGTCCTGTTCGTCCTGCACGAGGCGAGCCGTACCGGCGCGCCCCGCGTCGGAGGGCTGATCGCGGCGGCACTGCAGCAACATTTCGACGTTCGCGTGCTGTGCCTGAGCGACGGTCCGCTGATCGATTGGATCCGGGAACGGGTCGGACCGACCCGGGTTTCGCTGCTCGATTACCAAAACTCGCGCCACCAAATCCCGTTCGCCGAGCGCGTCCGCGCGGCGCGGGCGGCGATCGAGGCCGAGCCGTGCGAGCTGGTGTATGTGAATTCGGTCGCGGCGTCCGAGTTCGTCGTGGCCGCCAAGTCGGCCGGCATCGTCACCGTGCTCCACGTCCATGAGAAGGCCCAGGCGCTGCGCCGCATCCTCGAGATTGACCTGGCGAAGCTGGAAATTCTCGCGCTGTGCGATGGCGTTGTCCTGGCGGCGGGCGAATTGCGCAAGGATCTGGTCGAGGTGTTCGGCTTTGTTCCCGAGCGGCACTTCGATTTCGGCATCGCCGTCGACGCGCGGGAAATCGAGGATCTGGCCGGCGATACCGACGCCGCGGTCTACAACGCCATCGGCAGGCCGAATCGCTGGGGAGATCGGCTGACGATCGGCATGTGCGGATATGCCTCGCGCCGCAAGGGTTCCGACATCTTTTTCGAGGTGGCCGCCGCCCTCCCCGAGCATGATTTCGTCTGGGTCGGCGATTGGAGCCGCGACGAGGCGCCCGAAAACATCGTCTTCGATGAGTACTCGACACGCAAACTGCCCAACCTCTACGTGACCGGTGGGGTTGACAATCCCTATAAATACATCGGCCGCTTTGACCTGTTCTTCCTGTCGTCGCGGGAAGATCCGAACCCGCTGGTGTTGACCGAGGCATTGCTGCTTGGCGTGCCGGTGTTTTGTTTCTCGCGGACGACGGCGGTCACCGACTTTCTCGGGCGCAGCGCCATTTTGTGCCACGGCGTGGTCAATACGCCCGACAGCGTGCGCGTGTTGCGCGCGCTCGACGCGGCGGAAATTCGCTCCGACGCCTTCCGCGGGCTGACCGCGGCATACCGCGATCACTTTGACGTCTCGAAAAAAATCGGCGGCCTCGTGGAGTTCCTGTCGAGCCTGTGATGGAAGGTAACCGGCGGCTCGATCCTCACCGAACAGAACGATGCGAGCGGTGATACTCGATAATCAGATTGGTAAACGCCGAAGGAGAGTGTTCGGGCAGCAGATGTGTGGGGTGATGTACCCACGACTCGAAAACCGCCTGCGCGGGTGCCCCGCCGACGAGGTGCTCATAGGCGCGGTAGTGCCGGCGCGCGTTGTTAAGCCAATCGGCATCGGACGCATCGCCCTCGTTGCCGTTGTATATGACCCCGACCGGTTTGCCGATTTGACGTAGATACCGGGTGATCGCCAGCGCCCGCGCTTCCCATGGTTCCCACCAGGCTATATCGAGCCGCACGGCGCGGATCGGACGTCCGTACGCCCGCTGGAAAGCGGTTTGGAACTGACCTATCTGTTCGATCCAGTCGGCATTTTGGAAATTCGAGATCGGCTCGTCCTCGACAATCCGCACGTCGGGAAATAGGCGTTGGAACACTTTCGCGGAGGAGGCCGCATCCGCCGTGAGGGTGTCGATCGGAAGCCGGCACGCGCCCGGCTGATTGCTGGCATGACCGAAATAGACCGGGGACATCGCCACCAAGTAGGTCAAATTGCCGCCCAGGCGCTGAATCCGCCGCGCCAGGGCTTCATGGTCGTCATCGAATCCCTCGGTACGACGACAGCCGGCGCGCGGGCGGATCAGGCCGATCCCGAACGCGAGCGCAATGTGATGCCGTTTCAACCAACCGAATACGGTCGACAAATCGTCGTCGGAAGCAACCCGCACAAAATTCGGCCCGAGGGCGAAAACGTGCACATAGGACGAAGCGGTCGGCCACGATGACGGCTGATCAAACAACCGCATGTAATCGACCGCCCCACCACCTATTTCGGGACGTTGGACAGCCGCCAGCGGGGCAAACCAGATCTCCGGCGACGATTGCGGGAGGAAACCGACCGCCGGCAACTCGGACCGCGTCCCGGCCGCGCGAGAGACCGAACCCTGGTCCGAAAAGGTGGAAATCCGATCGAACGGAGCACAGAGAATGGCCAGCAGGACAATCAACCGAGCCAATGCGAATGACACGGCGGCCGCGATCCTTTCGTTGGCGAGAAAGCCGCCCACGTCTCCTACCCGCCTATCAGGCCCGCGCGCGGCATCAGGCTGACCGTCCGTCCGCTTGGCCCGGCGGATTTTCTGTTAACAACTGTCTGAATTCGGCGGAAACCGCGTCTCCGTCGAGGCGCACATGGCGCGGGACCCGACCCTTGATCAGCGTCTCCGTCCCGCCCCGCCGCTGGTCACGAGACGGGGAGGAAAGCTGCGGCCGCTCGGCTGGGCCAGGCGACCCTCGCGGTATCCGTTTTGAATATAATGGGACTTAGCATCCGGGAATTTACCCTGCCGGATCCCGGTGGCGACGTCGCCATACGCCGCCTTGTACCACTCCTCGTCGACCACCGGTTCGCTCGGCAACCGAGCTTCGAGGTAGCCGCAATTTCGATAATGCTCTCTGGCGGAGGCCGATGCGCCTCGAGCAACACCCTCTTCGACGTCCGGGTATTGCTGCAGATACCACTCCTCGTCGACCTCCACATCTGCCAACACCACGTTCAGGATGGCCTGGAAATCCGCCAGGGTGCACACGACTTCGGTGGATGGGGCAAGATCGCCGTCGATGATCAGCGACGGCGCAAGCTGTTTAATCGAGGGGGGGATCGGCATCCTAAGCCTCATGAGATCGTGATAACATTGTGCCCCTTGAGTTCAATCCGGTCCAGCCTTGAGCAACCGCCTGCGACAATTTCCGTGTGAAGATGGTCTATGTGTGATGATTGTTTGTGCCATACTTGGCGAACTTCGCGCGGAACGCGCAATCTGCGATGTATCTCTTGCCGAAAACGAGTATCTTGTGGGTTTACCCCGCTCGCGGCGATAGACTGTTTCGAGAGCTGAAATGATTCATGGTACAGTCGAAGGAATTTCCCGGATCGAAATTTCCGGTTGGGTATTCGATCCGCAATGCGCGGACGACAGTCTCCTGGTCGAAGCATTTGTCGGCGACAAATTGGTCGGTACGGTCTTTGCCACCATGGCGAGAAGCGATCTGCGCGAAGCGGCGCGGGATCGAGGGAACCACGCATTTTCGATCAGAATGAGGAGGCCGCTGGCTCAGTCCGACCTCAAATACGTGTCGGTCCATGCCACATCGATATCCGGCGAGCGCGCGATCCTGCCGCGCTCCCCGGAGTTGCCGCAAGCCGAAGCGGCGGCGACGCATCACGGAATCGACGAGGGAGAACCAATAAATCCGGCATCCATTTCCGATATTACCGGGAAGGTGTCATCGCCGGCTCCATTTCGGCCCCCCCGTGCCAAGATCTGTCCCGTTGATCTCTTTGTTCACATTCCGAAGAGCGCCGGATCGACCGTCCGCTCGATTCTAACTCGGCAATACGGGATCGGCCGCATCCTGTATTTTGAGCCGTCGGCCTCTAATTTTCCAACGATTTCGCCGCCTGAGTACCTCAAACACATCCTGGATCAGGGCGTGATTCATCTGATCACGGGGCACCACAAATTTGGCCTGCACGCGATGGCAAGGCGTCCTTGCCGATATTTCTCGATGGTGAGGGATCCCATTCAGCGGGCTCTCTCGGATTATTATTATGCTTTCACTTATCAACATCATCGATTGAGAGAACCCATCGTGTCCGGCGAGTTGACGGTCGCGGAGTTCCTGACCGATTCGCGATACGGGATGAGCGGTGAACAGACCTTGATGCTCTCCGGCGATTGCCCGTTCGACGACGGCTACGTCGAAACCGCGATCGAAAACGTTCGAACCAGTTTTCTCGTCGTCGGCACGGCCGAACGCTTCGATCAATCGATCTTGCTGATGGCGAAGTATCTAGGATGGCATCCGCCGATGTTTGTGCGACGAAATGTGACGCCTTTACATCGGACGGAGCGCGAACGGCGCGATGCCATGGTCAGCGAAGCCCGCGCGGCCTACTCCGAACATTTCAGCGGGGACTACCAGGTATACGCGGCCGTTGATCGTCTGCTGTCCGCGCGGATACGAGAGGAGGGAGAACCGTTCCAGCGCGCGCTCGGCGCCTTTCTGGAAATCCAGCAAGACATCTCCGCCCAGTCCGGCGATCTGGTTTTTGAGGAATACGATGTCGAGAGTGACGAGCCGCTACCGCAATTTGCCGCGCGGTATGTCGGCAGCGGACCTTACCGAGCGATACTCGATTATTTGGGGACCGAACCCACGGTCAAGACCGCCTGCAATTACGTCGGTGAAGTCGAACGCCTGGAAAAGGGGGTTATCACGGGCTGGGCTGTGGATTTGTCACTCTCCCAGCCGATAAACATCACCATTCGCCGCGGAAATCGGGCCCTTGGTCAGGCGCGGTGCGACATCGCCCGACCAGACCCGCAATTGAAGGATTTCCCCCGAACCGATATCGGCTTTCGCTTTGAGCGCGACGGGTTATCGGGCGACCCGCGCGACTATTCGGTTTGCTTTGAGGATACATCCATTGAGTTAAACCGCGCGCCCGGCACCGGCCGGTAAAATGCGATCAAATCTCCGGCTAGCTGCAGCCGGTCGGAGCGGTCGGTCAGCGCGCAGCATGGGCGGCAATTGGAGGCGATAGCCGACGCCCAGCTCGGTCAGGATGTGGGTCGGGCGGGTCGGATCGGGTTCGAGCTTTTGCCGAAGCCCGCGGATGAACACCCGCAAATATTGGACTTCATCGGCCTGCGCCGGACCCCATACCCCGCGCAATAGCTGCCGGTGCGTCAGCACTTTACCGGCATGGGTCACCAAATGGCGCAACAGCTCGAACGATCGGGATGATTCCCCGGCCGCGTAAAGATCGGATAAGGGAACTCGCCGGCCGGGCGGACAAAACGACCACAGTTGAAACACCACGCCCCGAGCGGCGCTCTTATGATCGCGCCATCATCGTCGGAGCCAGGGTTCCATGCCACCGTCACCAAGCGCCATCGCCACCGATATCGTCGCCAGCCCGCGCCGCGCGTCCGAGCGCGAGATGGACCGCCCGCGGCGGCGCTCCTGGCTCTATCGCTTCTTCATCGCGCCGTTTACCGACATCGACGAGCGCGCGGCATACGCGAGCAGCCGCAAGCGGCTCTGACCGGCCGGCGGGGGTTCCCTGGCCCGATACTTCCCCCTGCTCGGCGAAAACACCGTCACGCAGGCCCCGATCGCCCTCGGTACCGATCGCCCCCCGGCGCGGCGCCAATCGAATGAGGCCGCGGCGCCGCCGCGACCGCGGCCCCTTGCCCAAGCGGGCTCATCGCGCGAGGCTGGGCGGATCACGAGGAGAGATCCATGCCCGCATCGTACGAGAACCACCGCGCCCAGCTCAAAGCCATCCTCTTGGCCTGGGGGATGCCCGAAGACAACGCGGACGCGACCGCAGACATCCTGTCGTGGGCGGACCTGCACGGGGTGGACAGCCACGGGCTGTCGATGCTGCCGGGCTACGACCGGCTACGCCGCACCGGGCGCGCGAACATGGAGGCACGGCCGCGCATCATCAAGGAGACCCCGGTCTCGGCATTGGTCGACGGCGATGGCGGGCTCGGTCACGTCCCGGCGCGGTTCGCGATGCAAGTGGCGATCGACAAGGCGAAGCAGTCCGGCATGGCGATCGCGGCGGTGCGCAACTCCGCGCATTTCGGCGCCACCGGCTACTACACGCTGATGGCGGCGAAGGAGGGGCTGATCGGCATGGCGTGCACCAGCGCCTCGAGCATCCAGGTGGCGCCGACCTTCGGCAAGGAGGCAAAGCTCGGCACCGACCCGTGGTCGTTCGCCGCGCCGACCGCCGACGGGAACCCCTTTCTGCTCGACATGGCGACGACCACCGTCGCCGCCGGCCGCATCCGCAACAAGGCCAACGAGGGGCTGCCCACCCCGCCCGGCTGGGTGCTCGACAGGGATGGGCTGCCCAGCACCGACCCGCTGGTGGCGCGCGAGAAGGGCGGCTTCCTGACCTCGCTCGGCGGGTCGCCGGAGAGTTCCAGCTACAAGGGCTACGGGTTGGCGGCGATGGTCAACATCCTCGGCTCGTGCCTGTCGGGATCGACACTGATCACCGACCCGATGCACACGAAAAAGCCGCAGGGCATGGATATCGGCCATTGCTTTATCGTGATCGACCCCGGCCTGTTCCGCGATCGCGAGGAATTCACCGCCGACGTGAGCCGGTTTTGCGACGATCTGCGGGCGACCAAGCCGGTCGACCCGGCCCAGCCGGTCATGGTCGCGGGCGACCCGCAGTGGAACAACGCGAAGCAGCGGATGGCGGAGGGGATACCGGTCGGCGCCGGCCTGATGAACCAGGTGCGGCAGATCGCCCAGGCTTGCGCGGCGCCCTGGCTGCTGGACTGATCCGCACGCCCTTCCCGCGATCGGCGGGAGGCGGAATATCGCCAATCTGGCCCGCGATTTTTCCGGACGACCCGCGCGCCGCATTCCTTTACGATCGCGCGGCTCGATCGGCATGAGCCAGGCACGGTGGAAACCAGATTGATCAGAGGTTGCGCCGCGATCGTCGCAACGGCCTTGGCCACGGCGTTCGCGCCGGGACCGGCCGCGGCGCAGAACATCACGGTCGACGGGCACCTGTCGCCGGCGCAGACCCTGATCGGACCGAACTACACGATCGGCGCGAATCTGGGCAAACAGCTCGGCGGCAACCTGTTTCACAGCTTTGGCATCTTCGGCCTCAACACCGGCGAAAGGGCCAATTTCACCGGGCCGGCCGCGATCGCGAACATCGTCGGACGGGTCACCGGCGGCAATCCCTCCGCGATCAACGGGCAGATTCAATCGAGCATCGCCGGCGCCAATCTCTTTCTGATCAACCCGGCCGGCATCGTGTTCGGGCCGAACGCGACGATCAACGTGACGGGCAGCTTCCACGCCTCGACCGCCGACTACGTCAAGCTGTCGGATGGGGCTCGGTTTCAGGCGACCAATCCCAGCGGCAGCACCCTGACCGCGGCGGCGCCGGCGGCGTTTGGATTTCTCAACGCGGCACCGCCGGCGATCACGGTCAACGGCAGTCGGCTGACCGTGCCGAGCGGCAAAATGTTGGGCCTGGTCGGCGGGCCGGTCGCGGTCGGCGGCGGCGTCTTGACCGCACCCGCGGGTACGATCCACATGACCGGCGCGGGCGGCGGCGGCGAGGTGCCGGTCGACCCGACCAATGGCGGCGCCTTGACCGTGACCCGCTTCGCGCCAGTCGCGATCGCCGGCTCGCTGCTCACCGTCGCCGACCCGGCCCAGCGTGGCAGCGGCGGCCGGGTTCATGTCCGCGCCGACACGCTGACCGTCGATTCGAGCGAGATCAACGCCGACAATCACGGCGCCGGCTCGGGCGGAATGCTGTCGCTGGTCGCCGACGGTCAGATCATGGTCGGCAACGCCTATATCCACGCGATCGCGCAGGCCGCCGGGCGCGGCGCCGACATCGCGCTCTCGACCGGCGCGAGTGGCGGCATCGCTCTCGACGGCAGCACGGTTCAGATCGCCAATATCGGCACCGGCGCCGCCGGCCGATTGTCGCTCGGTACTGGCCAGCTGATCCTGACCAATGGCGCCAGCGCCCAAAGCCAATCGCTGGGGAGCGGCACGGGCGGGGCCATCGCGATCGCCGCGCAGTCGATGGCGCTGACCAACGGCGCCGCGGTTTTCACCACCGCCACCGGCGCGGGTCGCGGCGGCGACATTTCGATCGACGTCGCCGGCGCGTTTTCGATCGATGGTGCGTTCCTGCCCGGTTTCGGCGCGGCGTTGATCGTGACCCAGGCGGTTTCGTCCCCCACCGGGACCGCCGGCAAGATCAGCGTCACCGCTGGGAGCCTCAGCATCGGCAACGGAGCCAATCTCGGCAGCATTACGGGGGGACTGGCCAATGCCGGCGACGTCTCGGTCATCGTCGTCGGCCTGCTGTCGCTGGATGGCGGATCGGCGGGGCAGCTCACCAGCATCTTTTCCCAGACCCAAAGCATGGGAAACGCCGGCAACGTGTCGGTCCAGGCCGGCGGCGCGACATTGCTCAACGGCGGATCGATCCTGGCCAGTACGTTCTCGGCCGGAAACGCCGGCACGGTCTCGGTCAACGTCGTCGGCGCGCTGTCGATCGACGGTCCCCTGGCCGCGCCCGGCAAGACCGGGATTCTCTCCAACGCCGAATTCGGCAGCAGCGGCAATGCCGGCGACATCGTGGTCGCCGCCGGCACCTTATCCATCACCGGTGGCGGCGCTATCAGTAGCGACAGCATCGGCCCGGGCGATGCCGGTGCCATCACCGTTGCCGCCGGATCGGCGACCCTGGCCGGAGGCGGAGTGATTTCGAGCGGCGCGTTCATGGCGGGCGATGCCGGCAACGTGGTCGTCAGTATCGCCGGCGACCTGGTGCTCGACGGCACCAGCAGACCCAGCCTGTTTACCGGCATCGCCTCGCAAGCCAACGCCGGCAGTACCGGCAACGCCGGGAGTATCCTGGTCGACGCCGACTCCTTGACGATATTGAACGGCGCGGCGGTTTCGAGCACCACGTTCGGCCCCGGCAACGCCGGCGGCGTCGCGGTCAGCGTCGCCGGCGCGCTGACCATCGACGGAACCTTGCTGCCGCAGCTGTTCACCGGCATCGCCTCTCAGGCGGATATCGGCAGCACCGGGATGGCCGGTACCGTCACGGTCAGCGCCGGGTCGATGATGTTCATCGGCAACGGCAAGATCTCGAGTTCCACGGCCGGTCCCGGCAATGCGGGCGCGATCATGGTCGACGTCGCCGGCGCCCTGGTCATCGACGGCGGGCTGACCCTGGATCGCATCACCGGCATCATCTCGGACGCCGAACCGGGACCGACCGGAAACGCCGGCACGATCAGGGTCACCGCCGGTTCCGTGACCATCCGCGACGGCGGGGTGATTTCGAGCACGACATTCGGCACCGGCAATGCCGGTAGTGTTTTCGTCGATGTCGGCGGCGCGCTGACCATCGATGCCGCGCGGTCGATCGACATATTCACCGGCATCGGGTCGCAAGCCGCCAGGACCAGCACCGGCGCGGCCGGCACGATCGCGATCACCGCCGGGTCGCTGGCGATGCTTAGCGCCGCCGAGATTTCGACCAGCACATTCGGCCCGGGCAGCGCGGGGACCATCACCGTGAATGTCGCCGGGCTGGTATCGATCGACGGTTTGGGGCTTAACGCCTTTACCGGCATCGTCTCGCAGACCAACAGTTCCGGTCATGCCGGCAGCATCGCACTTGCCGCCGGAGACTTGACGATCGTCCATGGCGGCAGCATCCAGACCAATACCTTCAGCACGGGCAACGGCGGCAGCATCGTCGTCGGCGTGACCGGCGCGATAGCGATCGATGGCAGCGCCGGCGGGGGCCTGGCGACGGGCATAGCCGCGAATGCCATCCAGGGGAGCACCGGGACGGCCGGCGTCATCGTGGTCGGCGCCCGGTCGCTGACCATCGTCAACGGCGGCGGCATCACGAGTTCCACCGCCGGCGCTGGCAATGCCGGCACGATCGCCGTCGTCGCCGACAGCTTGTTCATGGCCGATCGCGGAGTGATTTTGAGCACCACCTCCAGTATCGGTAACGGCGGTCAGATCAGCATCGCGGCCGGGAGCATATCGATGACGAGTGGCGGCGAGGTGTCGTCCGCCACATTCGGCCCCGGGAACGCCGGGAGCGTCTCGGTCAATGTCGCAGGCACATTGTCGGTCGACGGCACCGGTACGACGATCGTTTTCCCGACCGGCATCTTCGCCCAGGCCAATATGAACAGCAGCGGCAATGCCGGTCAGGTGGACGTCACCGCGGCAACCCTTTCGATCGTCAATGGCGGATTCGTTTCGACTTCGACCTTTAGCACCGGCAATGCCGGCTTGGTCAACGTTTCCGCGGGAAATTTGTCGATCGGCAGTAACGGGGCGATCTTGAGCTCGACCTTTGGCAGCGGCGATGCCGGGCGGGTCAACGTCGTCGCCGACAGCTTGTTCATGGCCGATCGCGGGCTGATCCTCAGCTCGACCTTCAGCTCCGGCAACGCCGGGCAGATCGGCATCGCGGCCGGGCACCTAGCGATGATCAGCGGCGCGGAGATTTCGTCCGCCACCTTCGGCACCGGCAACGCGGGAAGCGTATCGGTCAATGTCACCGGCAATTTGTCGATCGATGGAACGGGCACGACCATTATTTTCCCGACCGGCATCTTCGCTCAGGCCAACGACGGGAGCACCGGCAAGGCCGGCCAGCTCAGCGTCGCCGCCGGCGGCCTGTCGATCGTCAACGGCGGGATAATCTCCACCTCCACTTTCGGTCTCGGCGATGCCGGGCGGATCGATGTCAGCGCGGATACGCTGTCGTTGGCGGGGGGCAGCTTTATCTTGAGCTCGACCTTCACCGCCGGGAACGCCGGCGCGGTCTACATCGCCGCCGGGAGTTTAGTTCTCTTAGATGGCGGTAGTGTGTCTACGACGACATTCGGGGCGGGAAACGGTGGGGATGTCAACATTCGGGTCGCCAAACTGCTGCTGATCGACGGGCCCGCCAGCGGGATCACCTCGAGCGCGCTGGGTGGTGCGACGGGCAATGCCGGCTCGGTGGTTATCGTCGCCAGCCAGCTGACCGTCCAGAACCGGGGGGTGATCGCCACCGCGACCGCCGGACCCGGCGCCGGCGGTGACGTGAACATCGCCGTCACCTCGGACATCGTGCTCGACGGCATCGGCCCGCAGATCACGGCGCGCTCGACCGGCACCGGCGATGCCGGCTCGATCTTCGTCTCGGCCGCCAATCTGCGGCTGTTCAACGACGCCAGCATCTCGACCGAGGCCGCCAGCGCCAATGGCGGCAACATCGAGCTGTCGATCGGCAACTTCTTCTACATCGTCGATAGCGCGATCAGCACGTCGGTCAACGGCTCGACCGGCAACGGCGGCAACATCTCGATCGACCCGATCCTGCTGGTGCTCAGCAACAGCGACATCATCGCCGAGGCGGTGGCAGGTCACGGCGGCAACATCACGATCGTCGCCAACAATTTCCTGCTCTCGACCGACAGCCTCGTGTCGGCCAGCTCGCAGCTCGGCATCTCCGGCACGATCGAATTGATCGGGCCGCGCGTCGACCTCAACGGCAGCCTTGTCACCCTGTCCGGCGATCTGCACGGCGCCGCGCGGGTCGCGCGCGATAATTGCGGCGCCAAGGGCGGGCTGCGGTCGAGCTTGGTCGATAGCGGGCGCGGCGGGCTGCCGCAGGATGCCGACGCGACGATCCCGGCGCTCTATCTCGCCGGGCGGGGCGCCGATCGGCCCTGGCATGCCGGGCTGTCGTTCGCTCCCGAGGGATTCTCGACCCCGGCCCTTGCCGCGACCAGGCAAATCTACTCGGCGTCCGCGCGGCTTGACATGAATTGCCACTAGCGCGATCCCGGTGACCACCGCCGCCGCGCAGCCAAGCGAACCCGAGACCCGCCTGTGGGCACCCGAGGCGATGGCGCGGATATTTCGCAATGCGGTGCTGCGCGCGCTTGTCGGGGCGCTGCTGGTTGCCGGGCTGGTCATGTTCGCCCGCGAGCACGGCTGGATGCAGCAGGTGGAATTGCTGGTCTACGACAAGGCGCGCGTCGCCTGGTCGCACCCCGAGGCGAACCAGCGCGTCATGCTGATCGGGATGACCGAGGCCGACATCCAGCGCTGGCATTATCCGTTCAGCGACGAGGTTCTGGCCCAATTGCTCGAACGCCTCGCCGCGTGGCAGCCCCGGGTGATCGGCGTCGACATCTACCGCGACATGCCGGTGCCGCCGGGTACCGATCGGCTGACGGCGTTGCTGCAGTCGCATCCCGAGATCATCTGGGTGTTCAAGCTCGCCGAAGGCGACGACAAGCACCCCGAGATTCCGCCGCCGAAGCCGCTGATCGGCACCGACCAGGCCGCGCTCGCCGATATTCCGACCGATTCCGGCGGGGTCGCCCGCCGCGGCCTGCTTTACGCCGACGACGGCAAGCAGAATTACGCCGGACTCGGCATGGCGTTGGCGCTCGGCTATCTCGCGCGCCAACGCATCCAGCCAGAGGCGGCGGCGGACGACAGCATCCGTCTCGGCAAGGCGGTGCTGCCGCCGCTCGACAACGACCGCGGGCCCTATCTCCACCTCGACAGCCGCGGCTATCAGGTGATGCTCGAATATTATGGCGGGGCGCAGCCGTTTCCGCGCAAATCCGTCGCCGACATCATGGATCGAGACATGTCGGCGCTGGTGCGAGACCGCGTCGTCATCATCGGCGACACATTGGAGAGCGTGAAGGACACCTTCGCCACCCCGTTCAGCACCGGCTTCAGCCACCACGAGCCGGATTACGGGATCGAGATCCACGCCCATCTGGCCGACCAGCTGATCCGTCAGGCAGTGGATGGCGCCGCGATGCTGACCGGCCTGCCGCGCCTTTACGAAAACGCGTGGATCCTGGGCTGGGCGTTAGCCGGCGCGGCGCTCGGCCTGGCGATACGCGGGACTGTGGCCGCGTCCCTCGGGTCGGCCGTCGGCGTCACGGTCATCGGAGTTGTCGTTTATGCAGCGTTCGGGCGCGCGCTGTTACTGCCCGCTATCCCGGCCGCGCTCGCCTGGCTCGGCGCGGCCGGCCTGACCAACCAGGTGGTTCACGCCGCCGACAACCGCGCCCGCGTGCGGCTGCGCAAGAGCTTCGAGCATTACCTGCCGCCTGCCGTCATCGAGCGGATGGTCAAGTCCGACATGCTGCCGACACTCGGCGGCGAGCGGCGCGAGATCACCGTGCTGTTCACCGATGTCGCCGGGTTCACGACATTTTCCGAGACGATCGAGCCGGAGGCGCTGGCTGCCATCTCCAACGAATATTTCCAGGGCGTGTGCTCGGCGGTGTTCGCGCAGGGCGGGCTGGTCAACGCGTTTATCGGCGATTCGGTACTGGCGTTTTTCGGGGCGCCGTTGCCGCAGGCCGATCATGTCGACCGGGCCCTCGCCGCGGCACTCGCGATCGACCGTTTCACCAGCGGGTTTTCCGCCGCGCAATTGGCCCGCGGCGTCGAGTTCGGCCACACCCGCATCGGGGTGCACACCGGTGAGGCGTTTCTCGGCAATATCGGCAGCCGCGAACGGCTGCAATACACCGCGCTGGGCGACATGCTGAATACCGGCTCGCGGCTGGAAGCGCTCAACAAGACGATCGGCACCCATTTGTGCTGTTCGGGCGACATCGCCCGCGAGACCACGCAGTTCCGCTGCCGGCCGGTCGGCTCGTTCGTGGTCAAGGGCCGGCATGAGCCAACCGAGGTGTACGCCCCGCTCGACCCGGCGAACCCGCGGCCGGAATGGGAGGCCCGCTACGAAGCCGCCTTCGCCGCGGCGAAAGCACGCGAGCCGGACGCGCTCGACCTGTTCGCGGCGATGCACGAGGAGGACCCGACGGACCCGTGCGTCGCGTTTCATTTCCACCGCCTCTCCAGGGGCGAGATCGGCACCACGATCGTGATGGAAGGCAAATGAACCGGCTCTGCCAGCGCCTCGCCATCGCCGCGTGTTGTGCGTTGCTGGTGTCGCAGGCTCGTGCGCAAGGTATTAACTTGCAAGGAGCGGCGGACCGGACCGCCGCGCTTAGTTTTCTAGCCCGCGGCGCGGCCGCGTTCGAGCATGGCGAGATGATCGCCGCGACCGCGCAATGGACCGAGGCGATCCGCCTGTCCCGCCTCGCCGGGGCGGTCGACCTCGAAGCCCAGGCATTGGTGCGCCGGGGCGAGGCCTACCGGGTCACCGGCCATCTGATCGACGGCGCCGGCGATCTCCGCGCCGGACTGGCCAAGGCCGAGCAGAGCGGCGGCCCCGGCCTGATCGCGGCCGCCGCCGGGGCATTGGGCGGGCTGGAACTGACATCGCGTCATCCCGATATCGCCGAGCCGCTGCTGAAGCGCGCCCGCGATCTTGCCCGGCAGTCGGGCGACCATCGGCTGCGCGCCGCCGCCGTGAACGATCTGGGCAATCTTTACGCGGCGGCCGGCCGGGCCGGCGAGGCCGCCGCCGCCTATGCCGACGCGACCGCCGCCGCCGATGCGGCCCGCGACGGCGCGCTGGCCGCCACCACCGAGATCAACGCCGCGCGGCTGGCGTTCCAGCGCGGCGATCCGTCCCGCGCGCGCGCCCTGCTGACTCGGGCGGTCGACCGGCTCGACCATATGCCGCCGACCTACGATCGCGGCCTCGCGCTGGTATCGGCGGGGTCGGCCGTGCTCGCCCGCGACGGAATCGTCGCCGCCGAAGACCGCGACCTCGCGACCCGCGCGTTCCGGGCGGCGATCGAGACCGCTGAGAAACTGCGCCATCCCGGCCTGATGTCGCAGGCGCAGGGTGGGCTCGGCCGGCTGTACGAGCGCACCGGCCGGACCGCCGAGGCATCCACCTTGACCGACCGCGCCCTGTTCGCCGCGCAGGAAGCAGCGGCGCCCGAACTGTCCTACCGCTGGGATTGGCAGCAGGCCCGGCTCGCTCAGCAAAGCGGACAGTTCGACGTCGCGCTCGCCAGCTATCGCCGCGCGGTCGCCGGGCTGCAATCGGTCCGCCAGGACATCCCGGTCGAGTACCGCGACGGGCGCTCGTCGTACCGGGTCACGTTTGGGCCGCTCTATCAGGAATTCGGCGACCTGCTGTTGCGCCGCGCCGCCGCCGACCCGGGCCAGGCCGCGCCGCTGATCCGCGAGGCGCGCGACACGATCGAGGCGCTGAAGGAAAGCGAGTTGCAGGATTATTTCCGCGATTCCTGCGTCACCAGCTTCGAGTCGCGGCGGCAGTCGATCGAGTCGGTGGCGCCCGGCACCGCGATCCTCTATCCGATCTCATTGCCGGACCGGCTCGAATTGCTGATCAGTTTCGGCCGCGAGCAGCGGCAGTTCACGATCCCGGTTTCCGAGGCGAATTTGCGCGGCGAGGTCCAACGCTTTCGCGAATTGCTGGAAAAGCGCACGACCAACGAATACCTGGTCCCGGCGCGCCAGCTCTACGACCAGCTGATCCGGCCGATCGACGCGGTGCTCGCCGCCCACCAGGTCAACACGCTGGTGATCGTGCCGGACACGGTGTTGCGGGTGGTGCCGTTCGCGGCCTTGCACGACGGCACCAATTTCCTGATCAGCCGGTACGCGACCGCGATCGCCCCGAGCATGCACCTGATCGACCCGCGGCCGCTCGCGGCGAGCGACCGGGTGGCGCTGGTGCTCGGCGTTTCGCAAAGCGTGCAGGGGTTTGTCGCATTGCCCAACGTGCCCAAGGAAGTGGCGGCGGTGCACGGAATCGAAGGCGGCAAGACCCTGCTCGACAGCGCGTTCAGCACGGCCCGCTTTACCGCCGAGTTAAAGGCGACCTCCTACAACGTCGTGCACATCGCCTCGCACGGCCAGTTCAGCAGCGACCCGAAACAGACTTTTGTGCTCGCCTTTGACGGCAGGCTGACGATGGATCGCCTCGAATCGGTGATCAAATACGGCGAGCGCCGGCAAAGCGCGCTAGAATTGCTGGTGCTCAGCGCGTGCGAGACCGCGAGCGGCGACGACCGCGCCGCGCTGGGCCTCGCCGGCGTCGCGCTGAAAGCGGGCGCGAGAAGCGCGCTGGCGAGCTTGTGGTATATCAGCGATCAGGCATCGGGCGAACTGGTCGTCGATTTCTACCGCGGGCTGCAATTGGGAAATTTGTCGAAGGCCCAGGCGTTGCAGGCGGCGCAGCGGCGGTTCGCCACCGGCGAGCGCTATAGTCATCCGGCGTATTGGGCGCCGTTCCTGCTGATCGGAAATTGGCTGTGAAATTCGGCTGCCACACGCTGATGATTACGAAGCCGGTCCTCGCCGGCGCGGTGATCCTCGCCAGCGCCATGTCCGGCATGCCGGACATGGCGCTGGCACAGACCGAGCCCGAGAAGGTCGAGGCGGCGCCGGGGGGCGCGCCGGCCGTGTACAAGCCGCCCTTGCGCGGCGCCCCGGGCGGCCGCGTCGGCGGTGCGTCGCGCGGCATCACGACGTCGTCGACCCCGCTGCCGACAATCGAGCTGATCGCGCCGGGCGATCACGCCGGCCTGACCGCGAGCGCGACCCCGACCCTTTATTTCTCGACCTCGGGCGCGGTGACATACCCGACGCAGTTCACGATCAGCGCGCCGCTGCGGCCCCAGCCGGTGCTCGAGGTGACCATCCCCTCGCCGTCCGCCGCCGGGATCTACGCGCTGCGCCTTGGCGATTATCGCGCCCGGCTGGAGCCGGGGATCATCTATACCTGGTCGGTGTCGGTGATCGTCGATCCGAAGGCGTGGTCGCGCAACGTCGTCGCCAGCGCCGCGATCCTGCGCGCCGGGCCGGACCCCGCGAGCGAGCCGGCGATCCGCGCCGCCTCGCCGACAAGGCGCGCCGGGCTGCTGGCGCAGGCGGGATTGTGGTACGACGCGGTCGCGGCGGCCGCCGATTCCCAGGCGCTGGACCGGCACGCCGCGCTCGACGCGCTGATGGTCCAGGTCGGGCTGGCCGAGCTCGCGCGCTCCGACCAGATGCGCGCCGGGCCACTGCGTTAGAACGGGTGCGTCAGTAAAGGCTGGTCGTCAGGCGGAAGTGAAAGCCGCGATCCTGCAACGCGGTGCCGATCGGCACGTGGCGCAACGCCTTGCCGTAATAGAGTTCGGCCGTGATGCCCGAGCCGATCAGCCACCGCAACCCGGCGCCGACGCTCGATATATCGGGTGGCGAGGGGGTCGGGCGGTCGATATTCCAGCCGCGCCCGTAATCGTAGAACGGGATGAACTGCACCACGCCGGCCTCGTCGCTGTCGGCGAGATAGGGGATGCGCAGCTTGGCCACCGGGATGCGCAATTCGCCCGAGGCGAAGAACGCGTCGTCGGTCACGGTCAGGTATTGGCGATATCCCCGGACCGAGTCGATCCCGCCGAGCGCGAACTGCTCGATCGGGAACAGCGGATGGTTGGCGATTTGGATGTTGGAGCGCACCACCCCCTCCCAATCCGAGAAGATGCGCCGCACATATTGCGCCTGGCCCAGCCACGACACGAACTTGCTGGTCGGCATCGGCCCGGATGTCCCCGGCGGCAATACCGTCGACCCGAGCGAGTGCAGCCCGACGCTGAGGGTCGAGCGCAGCGCGAACGCGTGTTCGACATCGCGGTCGAGCCAGCTTTGGGTAAATCGCAGCGCCGTCACGTTGGTTTTGCCGTCGTCGCTGGCGCCGCCGGTGAACGGAAACGGCGTGCCCAGCAGAAAGCTTTGCGCCTGGCGCCGTTCGGCCGAGACGCCCAGCACTAGCATCTCCTCGGCGGTACGATGGAACGGCCGGGTCAACCCCACTGAGACGCTCGAATAGTCGCTGGTGATATTGAGCGGAACCAATGCCGGGCTGACCACCAGGGTGCCGTTGCGGTCGTAGCGCAGATTGAGGCGGGTGTCATCGCTGGCGAGCGGCAGCGAATATGAGACAAACCCGTCGTTGAGCCCCTGGCTGCGTCCGTATTGGGCGGTCAGCAGGTCGCCGTATCCGAGCAGATTGTTCGCCGTGCCCTGGATCTGGCCGCGGATTTCGCCGACTGTCGGCGACTGGTCGTTGGCGATCTGGGTGGTCAGACCGAACCGGCTGCCCTCGGTCACGTCGGCGCGCATGCGCGCCTCGCCGGGTACTAGGCCGGGCAGCAATTCGATGTTGAGCCGCTTGACCAGCGGGTCCTGCAGCAGGATCTGCTGCAGGATTTCGGCGTCGTGGACATTGAACGGCGTCCGCAATCCCCGCTCCAGCCGGGCACTGAAGTAATCCGGCGCGAACGCGTCGGTGCCGGTGATCTCGACCGCGGTGATCTTGCCCTCGACCGCGTGGAATTTCACCACCCCGTCGGCGACGTTCTGGTTGGGCACGGTGACGCCGGAATTTATATAGCCGCGCTCGATGTAGAGCAGGGTCAGTCGCCGGCGGATTTCCTCAAGATCGGCGATCGTGACCAGCTTGCCCCGATGCGGCGCGACGATGTCGTCGATCGCCTTGGGGTCGAGCACGGTATTGCCGTCGATCGTGATGTCGCGCAGCGGAAACCGTGGCGCGTCGCGCAATGCGTCGGGCGGAGTCGGTGCGGCGGTCGTCGGCTCGGGCGCCTCTGGCGCGGGTCGCGGGCGCGGCGCGATTTGCGGCAGCTCTTGCGCGGCGCCCCCGCGCCGAGCGGGCAACGGCACGGCCTGCGCGAGGGTCGCAGCCGCCGCGCCCACCGAAGCCCCCGCCTCCTCGGCGGCGGCGGTCGGCGGCCACCACAACAGGCAGCCGAGTGCGACGATCGCCGGCCACCGGCGACCGAACGAGGCGACGCCACCGGGACCCGGTGCGATGGGACTGCGCGGCTGGCCGGATCGCGTCAAATTGCGTCTCGTGACCCCAAGAAACCCCGAAATCGGCGGCATTTTCGTCGAACCGGCGGAGTATGGCCGATCCCGGTTCCCCGCGCCGACAGATTCTTCCCCGGCCGGCTTTCGCGGCCGCGGGGGATCACCCGGGCTTGGTGCGACAAATTCTCGTGATGTGGGCGCAACCTCGCCGGTCACCGCCTAGAATGATCGGGGCCAGCGCGAACATTTCCCCCCCGAAATCGGGGTGGATCGATCTGGAGGGGATTGTGTCGGTAATCAAGAATCGGACTTTCGACGAGTTGGAACCGGGAGATACCGCCAGCATCACCCGCACGTTCGAGCAGAAAGACATCGCTGGTTTCACCCAATTGTCGATCGACGCCCACCCGGCGCGGATCGACGCCTCCTTTGCCAACAGCGAAAGTTTTCTCCAGATCGTCGCCCACGGCATGTGGGGCGGCGCGCTGATCTGGGCCGTGATCGGCGCGGAATTGCCCGGCCCCGGCACGATCTGTCTGACCCAGTCGCTGCGCTTTCATCGCCCTATCGCACTCGGCGACACGCTGACCGTGACCGTGGCGGTGATCGAGAAGATCCGCGAAAATCACCGCGTCGTGCTCGATTGCGGGGCGACCAACCAGCGCGGCCAGACGATCCTCTCCGGCAGCGCGGAAATCGTCGCGCCGACGACAAAGGTCTGTCGCCCGCTGGGCTGACCCGGCGCTGCCGAGCCTATTCGCCGGCCTGCCTGGAAAGCGACGATATATCGGTCGGTTCTAACGGCGGGCGGGAGGGTCGCAGGGAACCGTGCCCAATTCCCCGGGAACCGAGATTTCGAGAATCTCGACATCGTCCGAGGTGCGCAATTCGTTGTGCGGCATGCCGCCCGGGATGAACACCGAGTCGCCCGGCTCGAGCCGCAGGGTTTCGCCGGTCTCGAATTCGAGCTCGACCCAGCCCTTGAGCGCGTAGACGAACTGTCCGTCGCAGGTGTGGTAGTGCCAGCCGGTCGGCTGGGTCATGCCGGTGATCGCCTTCATCACCTGGCCGCGCATCTGGCCCTGGCTGGCTTCCTTGACGCCAAGATCGCGATAGCTGAAGAAATCCCGGCGCCCGGCGACGACCCGCGGGGTCTTCGGGCTGGCGTAGCCGACCGTCATCGCCGGCTTTGTCGCGAGTGTCGATACATCGTTGGCCATCGGAGCCTCCCGTGCGGTGAGCAGAGCCCAATTGCTGCCCGCCATCGTAGGAGAGCCACGCCGTTCCGGCAAGCCGGGCCACCATAAATCTCAGCGACCGCGGCCGGCGGCGCCTCAGCGAAAGCGGCTGGCGGCAAACGGGGCGATGTCGATCGAAGGCTTGCGCCCGGAAGCGAGGTCGGCGACCACCCTGCCGGTCATCGGCGCCGCGGTCATGCCGACATGGCCGTGGCCGAAGGCATAGATCACATCGGGGCTCGCCGGCGACGGCCCCAGCACCGGCAGTGAATCGGGCATCGACGGGCGGTGGCCCATCCACACCGAGATCCGCTCCTCGGGATGGCTCCTGGCGAGACCGGGCAGCATCCGGCGGCCCTGCTCCAGCAGGATACGCGCGCGCCGCCAGTCGGGCGGCGCGGCGAGCCCGGCCAACTCGACCGTGCCGGCGAAGCGCAATCCCAGCGCCATCGGCGTGGCGACGAACTTGCCGTCGGCGTCGGCGGTCGGGATCGTCGGCATCGCCTCGGGATCGCTGATCATCAAATGGTAGCCGCGCTCGGTTTCGAGCGGCACCCGGTCGCCCAGCCCGGCGGCGAGCGGCCGGGAATGGGCGCCGGCGCAGACGATCGCCGCGTCGGCGGGAAATTCGCCGGCATCGGTGCGGATCGCGGCGAGCCGGTGCCCATCGAGCCGGAAGCCGAGCGCGCGGGCGCGGACGATCTCGCCCCCGTTGCGGCGGAAGTGATCGACCAGGCGCGTGACCAGGCCGAGCGGGTTGCTGGTGTGCCCGTTCTCGCGCACCAGCAGGCCGCGGACGTATTCGCGCGACAGGCTCGGTTCGAGCTGGCGCAATTCGTCGGCGTCGAACTCGTCGACGACGACACCGTTCTCGCGCCGCAACGCCCAGGCGAGACCGTCCTTGGCGAGCGACTCGGCCGAGCGATAGACGTAGAGATGGCCGCGCTGGTGGACGAACTCCTCGGCCCCCGCGTCTTGAGCCAACGGCCGCAGCATCGTCAGGGTCGGCCCAACCAGCGGCCGCAACGCGCGGGCCTGGGCATGCACCTTGGCCTCGGTGCCAGCGCGGACAAAGCGCCACAGATACGGCAATACCGTCGGCAGATAGCTCCAGCGCAAGGCCAGCGGCCCCACCGGGTCCATCAGCCAGCGCGGCACCTTCGTGATCACCCCCGGCATTGCCATCGGTGTCACGGAGGATGCGTTGAACGCGCCGGCATTGCCGAACGAGGCGCCCTCGCCGGGATTGCCCGGCTCGATCAGGAACACGCTGTGCCCGTCGCGCTGCAGATAGCTCGCCGCGCATACTCCGACCATCCCGGCGCCGATAACCCCGACCCGCCGCGCCGACGCTGCCGCCATCACCCGCCCCTCCCCCGCCCCAACTCGCGTTCACAATGCCGGCAGCCTGGCGCGCGGGCAATCGCGCTGGGACGGTATCCTTGGGCGCCGACGGTTGCGAGGCGATCGGGGTTCGGCTAGTGTCGCGGCCCCGTCCGGACCGCGCGCCTTTTGGATGCTCGCGGATCCGGTGCGCGCGCGGAGAGGTGCCGGAGCGGTCGATCGGGGCGGTCTCGAAAACCGTTGTCCCTCTTGCGGGGGACCGAGGGTTCGAATCCCTCCCTCTCCGCCAATTTACCATCCGCCATCGTCCGTACCCATCCCCATAATCACAGTGTTCCTCGGGTTCTTGTCTTGTAGTGTCCGCCCACGTCCGCTAGCATCCGGCTTTTAGGGATGGGTATCAGGATGGGGACAGG